>LFRM01141768.1_pt1 | contig 13478 bp, 13 predicted proteins | sample 618341 | NCBI WGS metagenome assembly LFRM01 (sample SAMN03654438, study PRJNA283298) | anaerobic digester metagenome | isolation source: pool of bioreactors CSTR01a, CSTR02a, and CSTR03a thermophilic anaerobic... | place: Denmark: Kgs. Lyngby | collected 2014-05-21 | reverse complement strand
GTCGTTAGGGATATTAACGTTCATTTCAACCATGTAAAGCATATGTGTTCCTTTAAAAATAATCCATGAGTATTCATTTTACTCAGTTTGCGGAAATTCCTGTTTCCTTGATGATGGTTTGCCATTTGCTCGTTTCGTCCTGCAGATACGACTTGAGTTCATCGGGCGTACTGCCGATTTTTTCTGCACCAATGGTGGCAAAGGTTGTTTTGACTTTTTCTGAGTCCATGGCGTTGAGCATGGCTTTATTCAGAGTCTGGATAATATCGTCGGGTGTGCCAGCCGGTGCAAAGGTGGCAAACCAAGGGGTTAGCTCATAACCGTCCAGTCCGCTTTCTGAAACGGTGGGCAAATCGGGCAGGGAGGAAGAGCGTTTGGCCGTTGTAATAGCCAGGGCCTTGAGCTTGCCTGAGTCAATATGGGGTTTGGCTGAGGTAATGCTGTCAAACATATAATCCACTTGTCCGCCCAGCAAGTCGGTGACGGCCGGTCCGCTGCCACGGTAAGGCACGTGTAGCATGTTCAGTTTGCCAAGGTAAGCAAACAGGGCGCCAGCCAAGTGAATAGAGGTGCCAACACCCGCTGATGCGTAGGTGTATTTGTCCGGGTTTTCCTTGGTTTGGTCAATGACGTCCTGAACTGAATTGATATCACCGCGGGTAGCCTGGGTGACCAAGATGTTGGGAACGGCGGCCAGTAAGGAAATGGGTGCAAAGTCCTTGATGGGATCGTAAGTGAGTTGTTTGTATAAAGAGGGATTGACTGCCATGCCATTGGCGACAATCATGATGGTGTAGCCATCGGGTTTGGCGTTGGCAACCTGGGCAGCACCGATATTGCCGCCAGCTCCGGGTTTGTTTTCAATCACAATGGACTGGCCCAGTTCTTTGCTCATGGTTTCACCCAGTGTGCGTGCAATCACATCCATGGCACCACCGGGTGGAAAGGGAACAATCCAGGAAATGGGACGTTCCGGGTAGGCGGCCAATGCAGTATTGGAAAGCGCCATTAAACTGCTTGCGGTCACAAGGGTTAAAATTTTTTTAACTGTCAATGAACAGTTCATGTTGGGTTTCAAGGCAATCTCCTGCATTTTAGGTATGGAAAATATGCATGTGTTTTGATTACAGGTGTTGCATATATTCATCTGTTTTTTAATATAGGCATATTAATTATCTTTATTGTTAATTATCCTTGTAGTTTTTTATGCTGTCTAAGACTATATTTGTAGGTGTTGATACTTTTAAGGTATGGGTTATGGAGTTAAGGCAAATTCGCTATTTTCATTGTGTCGCACGGGAACTTAGTTTTACCAGGGCGGCAAAGCTATTGCATATTGCCCAGCCCCCGCTCAGCCGTCAGATCAAACTGCTGGAGGAAGAGTTGGGCGTGCAGGTGTTTGAGCGCCAGGGTCGTGGCATTCGCCTTACGGACGCAGGCAAGTATTTCATGGATCATACCCAGAAAATGACCCAACAACTGGAGGAAACCATCAAGGCTACGCAACGGATTGGCAAAAAGGATCGAGTCTGGTTTGGCGTGGGATTTGTGCCCTCTACACTTTATGGATATATGCCTGATTTTATCCGCGAGTTAAGAAGGCTGAATACGAATGTGGAAATTGGTTTGGTCGAAATGACCACCTTGCAGCAATTTGAAGCCCTGAAAATGGGACGTATAGATCTTGGCATGGGGCGCATTAAATTAAGTGATCCTGAGATCACCCGTTTGGTTTTGCTTGACGAACCCCTGGTAGTTGCCGTACCCCGGCATCATCGGCTGGCCAGGGTGTCGAGTATTGGGGTTAATGAAATTTTGCAGGAGCCTTTGATATTATATCCGGCTTCACCCCGTCCCAGTTATGCGGACCATGTGCTGGACTTGTTTTGCCAGCATGGATACACACCTAATGTGGTGCAGGAGGTCAATGAACTGCAAACGGCAATAGGCCTGGTCGCTGCCGGTATAGGAGTGGCGTTGGTACCTGAATCCGTGAAGCGGCTGTTGCGTGATGATGTGGCGTATATTAATTTCAACGTCAAGGGGTTTACTTCACAGGTTATGATGAGCTGGAGAAAAAGTGATGAATCGGAATTCCTTAAGGAGGTAGTGGGGCTGGCCAAAAAAATGGCTATAGGATATAAGTGAAGCGGTAATCAACAGAGAATGCCCATGGTGTTTTCAAAGGAGGTTGATATGCAGCATGAGCAGGTTTTTGATAACCAAGTCGCGAGTTTGCAGAATTACAATGTATTTGACTGTGTCTTGCATTGAAAGAAGCGCTTAAATCATTGGGTGCCTCGTGGGTATTGGAAGATTGCCATGCGTATGGTGCCCTGATGGCAGTCTGAACGGGGTGCAAATACAAGCGCTTAAAGATAAAATGGGCAATCGTTCCAATGCAAGTGCTGAAATTTTTTTGCAAAATGCCTGGGCCTTGCCAGTAGGTGAACCGGGGCGGGGCGTTCAGGCCATTATCAAAATGGTGGCGCAAACGCGGCTTGATTGCATATTGGGCAGTGCTGCCTTGATGCGTCAGGCGGTTGTGCAGGCCGTTCACCATGCCAATCACAGAATGGTATTTGGCAAGAGGCTGGTTGAGCAACCCTTGATGCAAATGGTGCTGTGCGATCTTGTGCTGGAAAGCGAAGCGGCCATGTGGCTGTCCATGGGGCTTGCGCATGCAGTGGAAAACCGGCATTCAAGCTTGTCTCGGGCCTATGCCCGCATTGTGACGCCTGCGGCTAAATTTTGGGTATGCAAGCGGACAGTTGAAACTGTTGCCGAATGTATGGAGGTATGGGGAGGAAACGGTTATATCGAAGATGGTCTCATGCCGCGCCTGCTGCGTGAGGCACCCGTCAATTCAATCTGGGAGGGTTCGGGCAATGTGATGTGCCTGGATGTCTTGCGGGCTTTGCGAAATGAGCCTGAGTTGGGGGAGGTATTGCTGGGGAATCTCTCCACAGAAGCGGGCATGCATGCGTTGTTAAGCCAGGCAGTCAATACGCTTAAGATGCGCTTGCGTAAAAATGTTACAGAACTGGAGTGCTGCGCCCGCCAGGTGGCACAAGAGTTGGTGTTGTTGGTGCAAGCCACCCTGATGTGTCATTATGCGCCCTCGAATATTGCCGAGGCTTTTATTCAAAGCCGGTTTTCTCATGATGGGAGGATTGTCGGATCTTATGTTTATCAAGATCCGCAGGAAATATTGAAAAGGGCGGCGGTTTTTTGAGGGATATATAACATGAAGTACCAACTGGATGATAAACCCCGAGCTTTCCCCATGCTGATGTACGGGGTGCAATGGTTCAGTATGGCGGTACCTTCTTTACTTATTATTGGCACGGTAGTTGCAGTTTTGCAGGGGAGGGATGTTTCCGCCCAGATCATGTATATGCAAAAACTGTTTGCCGTGTGTGGCCTTGTTATGTTTGTGCAGGTATTGTGGGGGCATAAATTGCCCCTGATTGTGGGGCCTGCATCGGTATTGCTGTTGGGTATTGTGGCGGGAACCGGCTCTGATGCGGCCATTTATACCGCCATAGGAATAGGTGGCGCATGCGTTGCCCTATTGGCATTCAGTGGTGGACTGGGAAAGATTCAGCAGGTTTTTACCACCCGGGTCGTGGTGGTCATACTGATTCTTGTGGCCGTTACCCTATCACCGCTTATTTTGCGTTTGTCCATGGGGGAAACCGGCAATGCCGCGGGTAATTTGATGTTTGCCTTGTTGCTGGCCATCATGATGTTGCTGGGTAACAAATGGTTAAACGGTGTCTGGAAATCCATGGTGGTATTATTGGGTCTGGTATTGGGCTCTTTGGTTTATTTCAGTCTTGCAGGTTGGCCCGGCAGTTGGCCTAGGGCGCTGCCCTGGGTAGAAACTGGCGCTTTGTTTGTGGCTTCACTGGTGTGGCAACCCGAGTTTGAGGTGCCAACACTACTGGCGTTTTTCTTCAGTTTTGTTGCGCTCATGATTAATGAGCTGGGCTCCATACAGGGGGTGGGCGCCATGTTGGGAGCCCATAACATGGCAGAACGCAGTAAAAAGGGAATGGGTATTACCGGATTGGGTAATATGTTGGCTGGTTTTTTTGGCGTAATTGGCCAGATCGATTATTCCATGAGTCCTGGCGTGATTGCCGCGACCCAGTGTGCGTCCCGTTACCCGTTGGTGCTTGCCGGATTGCTGCTTGTATTGTGTTCATTGGTACCGGATATCATTGGCTTTATGTCTTTGATACCAGCAGTTGTGATGGGGGCGGCTTTGTTATATGTGATGTCGGCTCAGCTGGCAGCATCGTTACAAATGCTGGTCAGGGAGAAAGGCATTGCCGATTTTTACAGTGGCGTAACCGTTGCTTTTCCGGTCATGCTTTCTATTTTGATTGCTTTTTTGCCGCCAGAAGTGGTGGCGTTGATTCCAGCCGTGGCACGGCCAATTTTAGGCAATGGTTTTATTATGGGGTGTATTGCAGTGCTGTTTCTTGAACATGCCTTGAATCGGCAGCATTAGTTTTTATGTTTTTTGGCGGTTTGCAGCAAGAAATGGCCAACCCTTGTTATTGCCGGGATTGTGGTAATGACAAGGGTTGTTGAGCCATTAAATTTTTTTCAGGAATTCAGACTTTAACATCATGTTGCTGCCATCAATTTTGCAGGCAATATCATGATCCCCGTCAACGATACGGATATTTTTTACCTTGGTACCTTGTTTGATAACCTGGGATGAACCTTTGATTTTCAGGTCCTTGATCAGGGTAACGCTGTCGCCATCTTGCAAAACGGTACCATTGCTGTCTTTAACCACACGCCCTTCTTCAGACTGGGTTTGTTCGCCTTCAAGCCATTCGTGCCCACATTCGGGACAAACCCATTGTATGCCATCGTTATAGGCGAGTTCTGAAGCGCATTGTGGACAGGGGGGAAAACTCATTGATTGTTTCCTTTGATTATTAAGCGTTAAAATCGTTTAAGTGTAGCAATTTTACCGGGATAATTCCCCTAAGTGCGTTAACTGCCAGAATAACACTGGCGTTTTCAAGTAGCGGGCGGGTAATATTTTCTTCTGTTACCGTCCAGATCCCGTTAGCGGGGAGATCATTTGCCGGCGTATGGGCTGCAAGCCAATGAGCCGGATGTTGCATGATTTGTTCGCGCATCACACTGCGCAAAATATCCAGTTCCAGTGCCGGGGTCAGCCATTGGTCCTGGTGGTAAATGAAAATGCTGCTGCGCGCGCCTTCCAGTAGAAAACCATCCTGGTTAAAGCACAGGCTGTCAAAGGCCTTGTGCAGCATGGCCCGGTGCATTTGTTCATCGTATTGTTGACGGTGACTGGTTTTGTAACGACGCAAAAGGTCATGATTGGGAAAGATGGCCGGAGCAATTATCACGCTTTGTGTGTTTGGTGCAAGAGGTTCCAGCATTGCATGCTGAATGGTCAGGGAGCCATTGTCATGTAAACTGGCTTTCACCCGATAAGCCAAAGGATACCCGGTATTTTTATCCTGCTGCTGTAATTGACTGAAGTGGCGGCTTAGCTGTTGACGCACGCTTTCTTCATTAAAGGCAAATCCCAGTTCATAAGCTGAACGCTTCAGGCGCGATAAATGGGCCTCAAGAAGGCGGCATGTGCCATGGCAATACAACATGGTTTCAAACAGGGTAAAATCAATGGGCAGGTTTTGCAAAAAACGGTATTTCCAGTGACACTCTTCATATTCGCTTTCAGCGGTGCTGTCATACACAATACCCGAACCAACGCCCATGAGGCCGGTAAAATGTCGGGGTGAGTGATTGGCGTTGGCCGTTGGCTTTGGTTTTGCTGCCTTAGCTGGCGCTGACTCTGTCAGGACCAGGGTTCTGATGACAACATTGAGTTTGCCACAAAAGCCCAGTCCACCCTTGCAGGGCTTGAGATAGCCAATGCTGCCGGTATACAGGCCACGGTTACGCTGTTCATATTTGGCTATCAGCTCCATGCTTCTTTTTTTAGGGGCACCGGTAATGGAGCCGCAAGGAAAGAGCGCCTGGAAAATATCCCCCACACGGGTATTGGGTTTTGCCTGGGCATAAATAGGGGTGGTCATTTGCAAGACAGAACCAAACGGCGTCACTTTAAAAAGTTCGGGTACTTTTACGCCATTTGGCACGGCAATTTTACTTAGGTCATTACGCAGTAAATCAACGATCATGACATTTTCCGCCCGGTTTTTGGGGTCGGCCCGCAGTGCCTTTGCCTGGGCTTCGTTCTGGCCGTCATCCAAGGCGGGTACCGTGCCTTTCATGGGTTCGGTATGAATGCTGCCATCGCTGCGGATGTCCAGAAACAGCTCTGGAGAAAAACAGAGGGTCCAGCAGGCACTACCGGCTGCTATTTCATTGCCCGTGTGGGTGGCAGAGGCGGGTAGACAGGCCAGTGCCCCGTATGGTACGGCTTGTTTTGCCCGCAATTTCTGATAAAGCCTGAAGGGCGAACCATAGGCCTGAAAATCCAGCTGGGTGGTATAGTTGATTTGATAAACTTCGCCAGCGGCGATGTCTTGCCGGATCTGTTCGATGCTTTCAATGTAATCGGCCTGGTTCTGTGCCAGGGCTGGCCGCAACAGACCGGCAGGCTCTTCAGGGTCGGACTGGGTATTTAACCACGCCTGTATGGCCTCTTGGCTGCTTAATACGGTTTTTTGGGCAAACCAGAAAATCTGCAGGGCATCTTGCGCCTGCGTAAAAGTGTCCGTGTCTGGCAGGCCTGTTTTCTCAAGCCCTATTATGCCCTGACCCAAACCATAGGGCGCCCACAAAATGGCATGCCGGTTTTTTTGCCAGCCCTGCAGCAGCAGGGTCTGTAAGTGCTCAAGGGCATCGGCTTTGATGCTGTCAGTGTGAACCAGCTGTTCGTGCAGCAGCCCGGTTTGGGTAACCGCATCATCCAGAAGAACAAAAAAAGGGGGGTGCATACGTAAATCACTGCCACAAAAAAAGGCATTATAGCTTGTGGCAGTGTTGGCGTTTAAATTTGCAGTATTAAATGCAAATGGCTTACCTTACAGGTAGTCCATATAACAGGCCGCCTTCGTTCCATTGGGCATTCAGGCCGCGGTTGATTTTAAGCGGGCTGCCCTGACCCACGTTGCGCTCAAAGCTTTCGCCATAATTGCCAACCTGTTTAATAATGTTGTAAGCCCACTTTTCATCCAGTCCCAGGTTTTTGCCGGCGCCAGGTGTCACGCCCAGCAAACGCTGCACATTGGGATTGGTGCTTTTGAGTTCTTCATCTACGTTGGCAGAGGTCAGTCCCAGCTCTTCGGCATTGATCAGGGCTTGCAAGGTCCATTTGACAATGTTCAGCCACTGGTCATCGCCCTGGCGTACAAATGGGCCCAATGGTTCTTTGGAAATGATTTCCGGCAGAACCTCGTAGTCATCGGGGTTGCTTAATTTTGAAATGCGTATGGAAGCCAGACCCGAGGCATCGGTGGTGAACACATCACAACGGCCTGCAGCAAAGGCATTGACGACTTCATTGAATTGGTCAAATACAACGGGTGTGTATTTCACATTGTTGGCACGCGCCCAGTCAGCCATGGTGTTTTCATTGGAAGTGCCGGTTTGCATGCAAACGGTTGCGCCATCCAGTTCCTTGGCACTTTTGACGCCCAGTTTTTTGGAGACTAAAAAGCCCTGTCCATCATAAAAGTTGATGCCGGCTCCCAGAATGCCCAGCGCGGTATCACGCTGTTGGGTAACTGTTGTGTTTCGGGTCAGGACATCGATCTCGCCCGATTGCAGTGCAGTAAAACGCTGCTGGGAATTCAGGGGTACAGCCTTGAACTTGCTGGCATCACCCAAAACGGCTGCGGCGATTGATTTGCACAGATCCACGTCAAGCCCTTCCCATTCGCCTTTGGCATTGGGGGCCGAAAAACCGGCAAATCCGGTGGTGGTGCCGCACAGAACTTCACCGCGCTGTTTGACCGTATCCAGAGTGGATGCCTGTGCCGTTTGTGCACCGGCAACCAGTGCGAAAGCGGCCAGCGTATATGTCAATGTCTTCATTTTTCAGGAACTCCTTTATTTACATTTGCAGGATCAGATGGTCAAACCATACCGAAGAACCAGCTGTTTTGGAACGAAATTTTTATTGCTTGGTTATTACCCGATTTTATAAGGTTATTGGGTTTTATCATTGGAATTCGGGCAGAGCACCGAATTAAAACCGGCAGCCCGCCCGGCAGGCGGTGCTTAGTTGGGATGCAAGTGGGTGGCCTGTCCGTTTTTATGAAGTATGTACGTTCTTTGCGCAGTGTTGGTGGGGACACTGTTTTTTGTCTTGGCCTTGGGAGGCTGGGCTTGCAGGGTGGGATTGATCAACCCGATAATATCGGGTTGGCTCTGGAGCATGTCTATCACATCCCGGGCAGGAACCGGTCCTTCAAGCACGTAAGGCCCTGCCTGGGCTGTTTGGCATGAAGCCAGCTCATCAGGAATGCCGAATTGTCTGCGGTACATCGTTGTATCAGGAACGGTTTGGATATTCAGGTGAAAACCCGAATGTTGCATCTCTTGTGCCCATTGTTTGCAGCAGTTGCAACTTGCCGTTTGCCAGATATTAATCGTGGGTACTGATTGGGCTGGTGCTACAATGGGGGCCAGCAATGCCATGCAAAGCAAGGTTTTGAGCATTGTTTTTCGGCTTACCAGAATGAAATCGTATGTTGTCGGATTCATTTTGTGTCTCGCATGTCTCAGGTTGTTTTTATGATAATCAGCTTGTGATGTTACCCTTGATTCTATTGATTTTCATCAAATCAATATAACATATTGTTGCAATTAGAGTGTATTTGTAAGCAAGAGGGTGTATTACCGATTATAAAGTGAAGTGTGCATTTATTGATGCATTATTTTATTGTGCGCAGGATTGCGTTTTTTTTCGTGAAGTAAAAGTATGTCAACAAATTCAAGAATAAAATGTGCTGCATTACAAAACCGTGTGATGAGTGCGGATGAGGCAGCCAAACTAATTCCGTCAGGCGTGAATGTGGGTATGAGCGGTTTCACGGGTGCCGGTTATCCCAAAGCAATTCCGGTTGCATTGGCCAAACATATCAAATCGGTTCATGACCAGGGCAAACCGTTTCGCATCAGCGTCTGGACAGGCGCTTCAACAGCACCTGAACTGGATGGTGTCTTGGCAGAGGTGGATGGCATTGAAATGCGCCTGCCCTATCAGTCTGATCCGGTCTGTCGCCAGAAAATCAATTCAGGCCAAATGCATTATATGGATATTCACCTGTCGCATGTGGCCCAGTTTGCCTGGTTTGGTTTTTTTGGAAAGCTGGATATTGCGGTTATTGAAGTGGCCGGTATTCTGGAGGATGGGCGTTTGATTCCTGCCGCTTCTGTGGGTAATAACAAAACCTGGATTGATCAGGCAGATAAAGTCATTATTGAAGTCAACCATAAATTGAGTGAAAAGCTCGAAGGCATGCACGATATTTATTATGGTACTGCCTTGCCGCCCAATCGCAAGCCCATCATGATGACCGAGCCCGATCAGCGAATTGGTGAGCCGTACCTGCGTTGCCCGTTGGATAAGATTATTGCGATTGTTGAAACCAATGAAACAGACCGGGTCAACAAGTTTACCGAACCCGATGAAACCTCCAAGCGCATTGCCAAACATATTCTGGACTTTTTTAGCAAGGAAGTGGCCGAGGGTCGTTTGCCCAAGAACCTGTTACCTCTGCAGTCGGGGGTAGGCAATATTGCCAACGCCGTAATGGCCGGCCTTAACGAGGGCGAATTTGAGAACTTGAAGTCGTATACCGAAGTCATTCAGGATGGCATGCTGGGCATGATCAAATCCGGCAAACTCGTTAGCGCATCTGCAACTTCCCTGTCATTAAGCCCCGACGGGCTTAAAGAGTTGAATGATAATATCGACTTTTACCGTGAGCGCATTATTTTGCGCACCCAGGAAATCAGCAATCACCCTGAAATTGTTCGTCGTCTTGGCATTATTGCCATTAACGGTATGATCGAGGCTGATATCTACGGTAATGTAAACTCAACCCATATCATGGGAAGCAGCATCATGAACGGCATTGGCGGTTCGGGTGACTTTGCCCGTAATGGCTACATGTCATTCTTTGTGACGCCTTCAACGGCTAAAAATGGTGCCATTTCCGCGATTGTCCCCATGGTTTCTCACGTAGACCATACCGAGCATGATGTCCAGATCATCGTTACCGAGCAAGGACTGGCCGATTTGCGAGGCCTGTCGCCACGCCAGCGCGCAATTTGCATCATAGAAAACTGTGCGCATCCCGACTATAAGGCGGCTTTGCTGGATTACTTTGATCACGCCAATAATTCAGGGCGTCCAGTCCATACGCCACATATTTTGTCAGAAGCGTTAAGCTGGCACGAGCGCTATGAGAAAACCGGGCATATGTAAACCGGTGCTGTTGCCTTGGTCTGGTGTACAGGCTTAAGGTAGATGTATAAAAAGACATGGCTTAAGCAGCCATGTCTTTTTTATTTCTTGCGACTGAAAATCGCTTGGTGCCTATTAAGGTGATAACGCAGATCAATTACATTTTATCCGACACATGTTAGTATGCTTGAAACGGAATCAACAGCTTGTTTCCTTTTGGATTCTTAACCATTTGTTCCATGAAGGTGGGGTATGAAAAAATCAATAATTGCTGTGTCTCTGGGATTGTCAGCCGTATTGATGTCGGGGGCATATGCCCAGCATGGCCACAACCAGGGTCATGCCATCAATTTTGAAGTAACAGCCGAAAAGGGCACCAACAATGTCTCCATTGATAAATGCTGGATACGCTTGATGCCTTCGGTTACCCCTTCGGGCGGGTTTTTTGAGATCAAGAATAATGACTCCACACAAATAGCGGTCATCAAGGCGATTGAAACAGATGCATTTGAAGAGACCATGCTGCATCGTTCTTATATGAAAGATGGTCAATCGGGAATGGAAATGGTACCCGAAGTGATTGTCAAGGCGGGTGAAACGTTACATTTTGCGCCTGGCGGGTTCCATGCCATGCTTGAAAAACCGGTTTCAGGCCTGAAAGCCGGCGATAAAATACAAGCCCGTTTTGTACTGGGTACCGGAGATAAAGTTCCGGTTACTTGTGAATTGAAACCGGTCAATGCCCGGTCGTTTGACCATTAAACAGTTGTCATGTGATTAATAATCAATTGGTTGAATTCATGGGGTAAAGCAAGATTCATGCCGTGGGAGGCCGGTGAGATGAAATGGCTTTGGGCTTGCGGCAAAATGCGTTCAAGACGCGAAATGATCTGGGGAAACGGGGCAGGGCTGTCTGACCCACCCAGCAGGGTTACGGGTAGTGTCAAGGCTGAAAAACTCGCCTCGTCAAAGTAAAAAGCCGGTTCCTTTTGTTGTAATACCAGGGTGTTGGCATTGTCCCGAACCATCTGCCTGAACCATCTAACCATGCGTTTCCATGTGTTTTCACCGCTGACGGCATCAATAAAAACGGCCAGGCCTTCGTCAATTTTTCCTTCCTGTATGGCCTGTAGTGCTTCATGTTTAAAGTTGGCATGGCTTTCCGGCTGAGGCGTTCTGATCCCGGGGTCGGCCAGTATGAGCGAACGCACCTTGCTCTCTTGTTCCAGTGCCATTTGCATGGCAATCGCACCACCACGGGAATGCCCCAGAACATGGGCGGATTCAATGTTTAAGGCATCAAGCAAATGGTGCATGTCGCGGGCATGTTGATAAATTGAAAACCCGGTTTGGACGTTTTCCTGGGGCCAGTAGTGGGGCAGGCTGGGCACAATGACCCTGCAATGTTCGGCAAGCGCGGGTAGTTGCCAGCGCCAGTAGCGCAAGTCACACAACGAGCCATGAATTAATAATAATGCTTGGCCTGTCCCTTCATCCTGGTAGTGAAAACAGCCGTTTGCGGTCTGAAGTGTTTTAATGGGAGAAGAGGGAGTCATGACAATACGGGAAAAGAAGGTGTAAATGTAAAGGCATCATGATCACACCTGATGTCGTGTGATGGAATGATGCCTGTATTTTTGAAGCAAAAACAACTTATCTGAACAGTTCCAGACGTTGTTTGGCCGTATCGGCGGATGGGGTGTCGGGGTATTGATTGATAATACTTTGCAGGGTTGTTTTGGCGCCGGCAATGTTATTGAGCTCAACCTGGCTGCCTGCAATCACCAATAATGCATCGCCGGCCTTTGGGTCAGATGGGTAGGCGGCAACCATGGATTGCAGCCTTTGTATGGCTCCCCTGAAGTCTTTGCTGGCATAAAGGCTGCTACCTTCGTAAAAACGGGCGCTGGGTGTTAGCGGACTGTTTGGATAGGCGGTGGCAAAATTACCCAGTGCTACGCTGGATTGGGAGTAATTGCCCTGCCTGAACAGATCCAGGGCTTCGTCATATGCACGCTGTTCGTTGGGGTCACCGACCTGGGGAGTTGGGTCAAAGCCGGCTTCGGCACGTGCCGATTGGCGGGAAAGCGTGTCTGCACTGCTTAGTCTTTCTATTTCTCCGCGCAGTTGGCTAACCTGGGTTTGAAGGCTTTGTATTTTATTGGAAAGCTCAAGCCTTGCCTGTGCGCTTTGTCTTAGCTGGGCACGCAGATCAAGAATGGCACGACGTGCATCTTCATCTTCAAATGCGTAGGCATTTGTGTTCAAGATGCTACAAAAAAAAGCGGCAGTGAGCAGTAAAAGTGTGTGTTTTTTCTTAATGATCATGTTTACTCCAGTAAAACAGCAACGCCGCACAGCCATACCGTGCGGCGTGTAGCCATGCAAATTATCCGAACGTGAAATTAACGAAGGTAGTTAATATCTGCGCGACGGTTTTCCGCATAGGCTTCCTCGGTGTTGCCGGATGCTTTGGGACGCTCTTTACCAAAGCTGACTGCTTCGATCTGGTTGCCGTTTACACCCTGTTGTACCAATTGATTGCCTACAGCAACCGAACGACGCTGACCAAGGGCCAGGTTGTATTCGGCACTGCCACGTGCATCGGTATTGCCTTCAATGCGAACGCGCTGTTGTGAGTTGGCAGCTAGATATTGAGCGTGCATTTGAACTAAAGGTTGGTATTGCGGTTCTACAGCGTAGCTGTCAAAAGCGAAATAAACAGAGCGCTGTTGAGCTAATGGGCTGTTAGGGTTGAATGGATCCATGGTGGCGCCGGATGCAGAGTCGCCTGCACCTGCACTGCCGTCCAGTGGAGTTGAGCTACATGCTGCCAGTGAAGCTGCGATGGCTGCGATTGCCAAAGTTTTCGCGATGCGAGAACTCATAGTATTTCCTTTATAAATATACACGATTAATCAGTAAACGGGCCCCAAGCAGCGCTTGATACGTTTCCGACTGATGGAATACTTGCTTGGAAAGAGCCGTCAGTGTTAACAATGCTTAAGCCTCCGCTTGAAACATAAAGTATTTGCAT
>LFRM01141371.1_pt2 | contig 13483 bp, 13 predicted proteins | sample 618341 | NCBI WGS metagenome assembly LFRM01 (sample SAMN03654438, study PRJNA283298) | anaerobic digester metagenome | isolation source: pool of bioreactors CSTR01a, CSTR02a, and CSTR03a thermophilic anaerobic... | place: Denmark: Kgs. Lyngby | collected 2014-05-21 | reverse complement strand
CATGCTGCAAAACATCACTTCGATGAAATTCAATATCTTGATATCGTAGACTGCAATGCAGGAGATCATGGTAAAGCATTTGCCACAAACTTCAACCCCGAAATCAATATTCGTGAAGTTACTCAAAAAGGAAAATATTGGGAAAATGGAGAATGGATTGAAACCGAACCGCACGAAATTCATAAACCTCTCACCTATCCCGAAATTGGACCAAAAGAGTCATATGTAATATATCACGAAGAGCTGGAGTCGCTTGTAAAAAACATTCCTACTCTAAAACGTGCACGCTTCTGGATGACATTTGGCGAGGAGTACCTTACACACCTGCGCGTGATTCAAAATATTGGAATGGCACGTATTGATGAAGTTGAATATAACGGTCAAAAAATTGTACCAATTCAATTCCTAAAAGCTGTTCTCCCCGATCCGGGTGAGCTTGGCGAAAACTATGTTGGTCAAACCTCCATTGGTTGTCGCATCAGAGGCATTAAAGATGGCAAAGAGCGCACATATTATATTTACAACAACTGCAGCCACGAAGAGGCATATAAAGAAACAGGTGCGCAAGGAGTGAGCTATACAACCGGTGTTCCGGCAACAATTGGTGCTATGATGTTTATGCAAGGATTATGGAAGAAACCGGGTGTGTTTAACGTCGAAGAATTTAATCCCGATCCTTTTATGGAACAACTATATAAGCAAGGGCTTCCTTGGCATGAGCTGTTTGATATAGATTTAGAAATGGATTAGTTCTCACTACCGCATAATGCTTTAATGGCATTTAACATATTTCCCGCAAAGCAGTTTATCTTACTTTGCGGGTTTTTTCTATTATTTCAAGTACATTTGTGTACATATACATAAACTGTTATTTTTTTAATTACATTTGTGATAGTAATATTGTCAGGTAAATGTCCCAAAGTAAAAATATATGCAACCCACTAGTTTAGTAAATATAGGAGATTATAGCCGGGATGATATTTTTAGAATCCTCCAAAGTGCTTTAAAATTCAAACAAAAACCCAATCGAGATTTACTACAAGGGAGAGTTTGTGCAACTCTTTTTTTCGAACCATCAACTCGCACCCGTCTGAGTTTCGAAACTGCTGTAAATCGCCTCAGAGGGCGCATAATTGGCTTCTCTGACTCTGCAACCAGCAGTTCAACAAAAGGGGAGTCGCTAAAAGACACAATTATGATGGTTAGCAACTATGCCGATCTCATAATTATGAGGCATCACCTCGAGGGATCGGCACGATATGCTTCTGAAATATCTCCGGTCCCAATCATAAATGCCGGAGATGGATCTAACCAGCATCCTACACAAACAATGCTAGATCTGTTCACAATTTACGAAACTCAGGGAACTTTAGAGAACCTCACAATTACTATCGTGGGCGACTTGAAGTATGGGCGTGCAGTGCATTCGCTCATTCATGGATTATCACACTTCAATCCTACTTTCAACTTTGTGGCTCCTGAAGAGCTTCATATTCCCGATAAGTACAAAACATTCTGCGACAGTAAAAACATACCTTATAAAGAGTTTACCGACTTCTCACCTGAATCAATTAATAGTGCCGATGTTTTATATATGACAAGAGTTCAGAAAGAGAGGTTCACCGATTTGATGGAGTATGAAAAGGTGAAAAATGTATACGTTTTGCATAACGATATGCTTAAAGATTCAAAAGATAATCTAAAGGTGCTTCACCCACTTCCCAGGGTTAAAGAGATTAATCAGGATGTAGATGATAATCCTAAAGCATATTATTTCGAGCAAGCAAAGAATGGCATGTATACCCGACAGGCCATTATTTGCGATCTTATGGGTATAGAAACAGATTTATTATGAGAAAAGAATTACAAGTAGCTGCACTAGAAAATGGCACCGCAATAGATCATATTCCGGCAAATGCAGTTTTTAAGGTTGTCTCTCTACTCAAGCTACAAAAGTTGAGCAACCGCATTACTATAGGTAACAATTTCAAGAGCAACAAAATGGGTCAAAAAGGTATTATAAAGGTTGCCGACAAGTTCTTTAGAGAAGATGAGCTTAATCGCATAGCTTTAGTTGCCCCAAATGTTAACCTCAATATAATTAAGAACTTTGAAGTTGTTGAGAAGAAAAAAGTAGTACTTCCTGACGAAATTATCGAGATTATGAAATGCAATAATCCTAAATGCATTACAAACAACGAGCCAATGAAAACTCGTTTTCATGTAATTGATAAGGAAAATGTGGAGCTACAGTGCCACTATTGCGAAGTAAAAATAAGGAAAGAAGAAGTAGTTTTACTATAATCCTCCCTATTGTTTTTGTTATCATCCATATATAAATTATTATGCCTCTTAATTTACCTGATAAATTACCTGCTATAGAAATATTAAAGAAGGAGAACATCTTTGTAATGGACGATCTTAGATCTGCTGCACAAGATATACGCCCTCTCAAAATACTTATATTAAACCTTATGCCAATAAAGATCACAACCGAGACTGATCTTATTCGGCTACTATCAAACTCACCATTACAGATCGAGATAGATTTCTTGGCACTCAGCACCCATACACCAAAAAATACACCAATCTCTCATTTAATGTCATTCTACAAACAATTCTCTCAAATAGAGAATTCATATTACGATGGAATGATAATAACCGGCGCTCCCGTTGAGATGCTGCCATTTGAAGAGGTTACATATTGGGATGAGATAACGCAGATATGCGACTGGGCACGAACTCATGTAACATCCACATTCTACATCTGTTGGGGCGCACAAGCAGCACTCTATCACTTCTATGGTGTAAATAAATATCCGTTAAATAAGAAGCTATTTGGAATCTTCAACCATAAAATAAACGAACCCTCATTTCCACTCTTCCGTGGTTTCGATGATGAATTTAAAGCACCTCACAGTAGGCACACAACAATACTTGCCAAAGAAATAAACCAGCACCCCGAGCTTACCATTCTTTCCGAATCTGACGAGGCCGGTGTTTATATAGTATCCTCACGAGGTGGAAGAGAGTTTTATGTAACCGGTCACTCCGAATACTCTCCATACACCCTTCACAACGAATATCTCAGAGATATGGAAAAAGGAATGGACACTGTGGAGCCACCGGTAAACTATTATAGAAATAACGATGCCACGCAACCACCATTAGTGCAGTGGCGCTCACATGCAAACCTATTATTTATAAACTGGCTCAATTACTTTGTATATCAAGCAACTCCGTTTAATATCAATGAGATTGCAAAGTTGGGAGAGGGTATGTAATTCAATACAGGTGCTTCACAACGCATCTATTTTAAGTGATTTACATATTTTTTTATGACATAAAATAACATTTGGTACTGAAATTGCGTCGATAGATAAAAATCTATCCATATAATTTTTTGTGTTTTTTAATTTTCTTCAATGACCAATCATAATGGCTTGAAGTAGCAGAAACTCAACATTCATTGTGGGATAAGTTTTCCAATTATATGGTTCAGGTAAAAATGGTTTTACCTCACCTTTGCAGTTGGCATTCACCCAATTCAACAATAGTTGATGCCATTCGTACAGATGTACAAGTACATCTCGTACATTCTTGTCTCTGTTCCAATGCGCCTCTTTACCTGCCGTAGCCATTTCGTTGCCAAATGAGGCATTTTGCAGTTCATCACTCATGGAGTCTAATTTGTACTCACAAACTATACGACTTACTATATCTTTTACTGTAAATTCAAGTTCCTTATCATCGTTTTTATATTGTTTTACGAGTTCTAAAGCTTTAAATGGTTCGTGAAGCTGCAAACGCATTTCATCAAAAATGGCGTAGGCTTGGTTAAAAGCATATAGCCACCACTCCTCATCCTTATTCAAATTATGCTGGTTAAATTCGTAATACATGGCATTTAAAGAGTCATGCAGAAAACCAATTAAATTGCTTTTAGGGTAATCTTCTTTATATTGACTACAAATATTTTCTATATAGGATATTGTGTTACAGTTAATTTCCTTTATTTTACAGATAGTAAGGGGCAGAAATTCATAGTATTTATTGGACTGCATTACTATAATATTGAAAGCATAAATAAAAGACTCGTCATGGCAAACTGCATTTAATATACACATGCGTATATCATAGACATAGCTTTCATCAATTTCTCCTTCTCTTGGCACATAACCTTCTTCTTGAGCAATATAGCGGGCATCTGAAAAAAGATGCTTATTAAAATACTCAGTTGTTTTTCTTTTATTATTGCGCAACAGACTCAAGTCATCTATCGCGCTCTTAACAATTTCATAATATTGGATCTTACTCTTGTTGATCTCCAGGTATTCTCTTGCTCTCATATAAAAACACACATTGCCAACTAGTGGATTGAATTTAATTTTTTGCAAGATAATGATTATAACTTTAATTATTCAATATTGAGACACTCAGTATCGTTTATAATCAGCGCCTATAGCAGTATATGAGTGTGTATCAAAATATTAAAACACAAGCAAATTAATCCCTAAGACACCCAATTGGAACAATCAGTACACCATCTTTTCGTTTATATGCAAATTCACCCGCAGTTAGTACCATCAAGAAGGATGGCTCGCCCATTTTGTCGGTATTTACTCTTTCTTTTAGCTTTAATAAATTTTCGGCTGCTTCTTCTATTTGTTTTTGTCCCATTTTCACTTCTATTGCTGCCCATCTGCCATCTCGCAGAGATATAATAATATCTGCTTCAAGATTATATCTATCGCGATAATGAAAAACATTTCCACCAATTGCAGCAGAATATATTCTCAAATCGCGAGTGCATAACGACTCAAACAAAAAGCCAAAAGTATTGAAATCCTTCAATATGCCCATCGGATTAGTTCCTAATACTGCTGTGGCTATAGAAGGATCAACGAAATGCCTTTTTGAAGATGTTCTTATAGCAGTTCTCGATCTTATTGCAGGCGACCATGCAGGTTGATCTTCGATAATAAAAATTCTTCTCAAGGCATTCAAATAAACGTCTAATGTAGGAGGTGTCATAGACAAATCATTGGTTTGCATATCATTAATGATAGTTGTATTAGTTGCCATAGTTGCAATATTTCTTGCTAAAGACCTAAGTAGCAGCCTCACCCTTTCGGGATTTTTATCTATACCGTCAACAGTAGATATATCTTCATTAATAATAGCTTCAATATAATTGATTGATGTATCTAATGCATACTCCTTAGGCAAAGTTACTGAAGCGGGCCACCCTCCCCTACATATTGAAAAGGCAAGATCTTCGATACTCAATGAAGAAGTAGAGGATATATCTAAATTAGCTTCAAATAATGATTTTAAAGAAACAGAACCATTAGACTCTTTTGATTCGAAAAGACTCATTGGTCTCATTAGCATTTGAGAAATTCTTCCTGTGCCCGTGTGTGCTGTCACACCATCTTTAGGGACAGATGAGCCAGTCAAAATAAATTGTCCAACCGTCTGTCTCTGATCAACCTCAAATCTCACCGCATCCCACAAAACAGGGGCCATTTGCCATTCATCTATAAGCCTCGGAGTATCACCCTTTAATAATAACGAAGGTTGAGTATCAGCTAAATCCAAATATGACCTAGATTTATCTGCATCTTGCATATATAAAATACTGTTTGCTGCTCTTGAAGAGGTCATGGTTTTACCGCACCATTTGCACCCCTTAACCAAAACAGCTCCTGATGATGTTAAATGTCGGTTCAGAATAGCATCACAAACACGAGATAGATAAGCTTTACTTTGATCCATATTTATAAATATTTTAAGCAAATATAGCAATACTTTAAGAAATAACGGTCATTCGCTTTAAGAAATAACGGCAAATCACTTTAAGAAATAACGGTCATTCGCTTTAAGAAATAACGGTAAAGCCCCCCATACCTTGTCCCAATTTATCTTATAGTTAACATATAGTTGCCATATGGTTCCCTTATAGTTGACTTAAGGTTGCCTTATGTTACAATAAGGAAAACCTAAGTTAAGTATATGCCAAACATAGCGCAAACAGGGACTAATTCCCTTGGAAATTTAACTAAATTTTATTATCTTGTAAGTATTGATAAATTAAATATTATGGCAAGTTTTAAAGATTCATTTTTTAGTAAGTTATCAGGTAAAATAGGACCTGTTACTACATATGTACTTAATGGTAAGCAGGTTGTAAGAACAAACACTATTCCACACGACCCAAAGACTCCCAAACAGCTGGCACACCGCATGAAGTTTGCTTTGGTAAATAAAGGTCTTTCGCCTCTTAACCGTTCTATTAAGTTAGGGCACAGAGGAGATGCCTATGCTTATAGATCTTTGGTGGGGAAAGCATATCGTGAAGCGATTATTGGTGAATATCCTTATTTCGCACTCGATTATAGTATGATTAAGATTGCAGAGGGTGATTTGCAATTGCCTACAAATATTTTGTTTGAGTTGGATGCCGAAAATAATTCTGTAATATTATCGTGGGAAAAACAAATTGCAGCCTCAAAAGGTCCGGCAAAAGATAACGACCAAATTAATATTGTCGCTTATAATATTAAAGAAAACAATGCTCATAGTTTTTCGGGGATTGCAGTTCGTTCAGACGGAAAAGCATCTATATCCCTACCCCGTGTGTGGAATTCAGAAGATATGCATATCTGGGTTTATTTTTCTTCATTTTCTTTGCAAATGAATTCGGAGAGTTTGTATTGTTGTTAAACACTATAATCATGAAAAGATTATAATCCTCTGGAATTCATCTTTTTCTTTGTTACCGTCGTAACTGTAGCGGCCGTAATTAAAAAGGATATATTCATCCCCATTATAAGTCAATCACTCGACACGTTTGTTCCCGCTGAGATAATAACCTTTCGGTCGTTATTTCAATATCTAATGGAGTTGGCTTCGCACATGTAAACGGTAATTAATAATGCAGCATTTTCGGTAACAATAGTGCATCAGTTTGCAAAGATAATTTATTCGTTAATAGTCTCATTCTATTTATTCTTTTTTTACTTAGTTTCTTTTTTCTGTTCTTTTTTAAAAATAGTTTTTCTGTTAGTCATACGATAGCTGTTTCCGGATAGCTGCAAGAGTTCACATTTATATAATATCTTGTCCAATAACGATGTTGCCAGCACTTCATCGTCAAGAGAACGTGCCCATTCGGCAGGTGATTTGTTGGTAGTGATTATAAATGATGTAGATTCATATATGCTGTTTATAAAAACAAATAGAAGGCTTCCGTCTTCACGGCTGACAGGTATATTCATCAGATCATCTATAACAATAATATCTGCAGTTGTTAGATTTTTATACTCCCTTTTAGCACTTGCTACTATATCTTTTAGCTTTATAGTTGTAAGTATTTCATCCATGCTCCTGAAGTAGGCCTTGTGCCCCTTTTCAATGGCATCGGCACAAAGACCGGCTGCAATAAATGTTTTGCCTACACCACAAGGTCCGCTTTTTGCATACCCTCGTATGGTAGTTGTTTTATCTGCTGTCATATCAGTTGGTTTTAAAGAGGTTTTCATATACATCAATGGTAGATCTGTTAGGTTTGATATTAACCATTAATCTGGTTTGAGATGTGCCCAGTGGTTTAATTTCCGTGGTGTTATGAACCATGGCGTTGCCGGTTCTGTTCAACCAACTTTCGGATTCTTTATTAAGATTGTCAATGTTGCCGTAAGGTCTGTTTAATAAAAAGTTCTGTTTGACATACTTTATAACGTTTTCAATCTTGCCTTTGCTTTCAGGGTCGGCCTTCCGGCAAAAGACAGGTTTAAACGGTCGACTCTTGATATAGCTGTCAAAGACATCTGTCATACGGTAATCCCCTATATTTTCATCATAAAGGAAAACAGAGTCTTGATCATAGACGATAAACCCGGGTATCCCATGGAAGAAACGAAAAGCACTTTGATTTTTGAGCCATCCCCTTTGCGAAGTCTGTACTCGCCGAAGTCGACCTGAGCATACTTTCCAGGTGGAGTGTCGGGAAGAGGCCCATACTCACGCCCATTAACAGGTTTAAGTTTTGGCAGATTATATTCCTGTCGGATCTTCATCACGTAGTTGTATACTGTTTTGGAAGATACTATCAGGGAAAAAAGGGTAGCTTTCTTTCAGCCAGTCGTGCATCTGTGCTGCGGGTGTATCTTGGAACAGATTAAGACGTTCTACAATAAAACTTCTGTAAGGGTCAAGTGTACAGCTACGGTTGCTTATACTCTCGGAATACTTTTGAAACTCACCTGAGTCCATGTCAAGAAGCTTTTTTACTGTTCTAAAGTTTATTTTCAGATGATCGGCAATCCATCTAAGCGATTTATGTTGCTCGTGATAGAGTTTGTGAATAATGTCATGCATAATGTAACGGTCTAGTAGTTTTTTTTCCTTGTCTGTCATAATATCCTTGCTTTAAAATTTATGACCATCACTCAGATACTTGAAATGCTCATAAAACGGAGATCTACTTCCTTTAAAGCCCATTTGGCATATTTCGTGATATATTTTAACAAGAGCTTTACCCGTAGCAGCCTCATCCTCGACATCTTTATATTCAGAGGGACGCAAACGATGCAGGTCTCTTAAGATTGTCGATCGGCTCAAAACAATGCCACTAAAAGATAAAAGCTTGCTAGCCATTCCAGAAGACACTGATAGTCCCTGTCGTATTACGGCTGTTTCGCATCTGCGGGTACGGCGACGATAACGACTATGTACGTGCTTGCTTTTATTACCACAATATGTGCAAACACCCGAAGGAGCTGAGGATCTGCAATAAAATAAGAATAAAGTCAGGCGCTTGGAATAACTATATTATGCTCCATAAGTATATTTCACCTCTTTAAAACTCTTAAAACTAAAACGTTAAAAACAATCATATATTATTTTTAATAAATATTGTTTAACATTCGAAAGAATGCCATATCTTTGCACAGAATTTTTGGTTTTAATCACTTCAAAGGCTTCGAAGTGATTGATGAAAAGGGAATCAGGTGTAAATCCTGAACAGACCCGCTGCTGTAAGCTCCGCTTACGTGTTGAACAAAAACCTCTTTGCCACTGTCTTTAACCGGATGGGAAGGCGTTCAAACACGGGAGTAAGTCAGAAGACCTGCCAGAATCGATATATGTTTTTATAGCTTTCGGGAAATAAAGCTTCGAAACAAGTAAGGGTTCTTCTTTACCGACTCCATTTAGTATATTATACATAAGACTCGTCGTTAATTCCATCCCTGTTTCAACTGTTTATTTTCCCAAAAGCCAAAGATTTTAAAGGCTTTATGGTGAATTTCCGTTTCTTTACTTTACTAGTGGTTTGCTTATTGCTAACTGCAACAGGAGCTCTTAGTGCTCAGTCGGCAAAAGACTCTACCTCAATGTGGCTGCAACTTGATGAGTTTGTTGTAATTGGTAGCCCTCTCATGAAAGAGGTTATTCCGGTGCAAAAGCTTTCGGGCGAGAAACTTAAGAACCTTAGTTCGTTTTCGGTTGCTGATGCTATACGATATTTCTCGGGTGTGCAAATTAAAGATTATGGGGGTATAGGTGGACTTAAGACTGTGAACGTGCGCAGCATGGGCACTCATCATGTGGGGGTGTTTTACGATGGCATTCAATTGGGTAATGCGCAAAATGGGCAGATCGACCTTGGCAAATTCTCTCTTGAAAATATTGAAGAGGTTTCGCTTTATAATGGACAAAGAAGTAATATATTTCAACCGGGCAAAGATTTTGGTTCTTCTGCTACTATATACCTGCGCACTCGTATTCCTAGTTTCGAAAATGATAAACAATATAACCTTAGAGGATCTGTTAAAACGGGTTCGTTTGATCTTGTTAATCCATCTTTTCTATACGAATATAAAATCAATGACAACTTAAGTGCTTCGGTAAATGGCGAATACATAAGCTCATCGGGTAAATATAAGTATCGATATAAACGTGTTTTCCCTAATACAAACGAGGTTATGTATGACACCACTGCAGTGCGTGAGAATGGTGATATTGCTTCTTTGAGATTTGAGGGTGGTCTGTTCGGAACAATCCCAAAGGGTTACTGGCGAGTTAAGGGATATTTCTACGATTCGGAGAGAGGTATACCGGGAGCAGTGGTGAATAATAAATGGAAGAACTGGCAAAGGCAATGGGACCGTAGCTATTTTATGCAAGGGATATTTCAAAAGTCAATTGCTCCTAAATACGACCTGCTGGTTAATGCAAAATATGCCGATGATTGTATGCGTTATCTAAATCCAGATACTACATTGATGCTGATAGACAACACATTCAAGCAAAAAGAGGCGTATATCTCAACCGCCAACCGGTATAGAATTTCAAACAAATGGGATGCTGTTTTATCGGCTGATATCCAGTATAATACTTTAACTTCTGATGTTGCCGGATTTGTGTATCCCAAAAGGCTAACATCTTTGTTTGCTCTGGCTAGTGCTGCCGATTTGGGCAAGGTGAAGATGCAGGGTAGCATTTTGGCTACTCTTGTGCATGAGCAAATTAACTCTGGTAATACTGCAGCTGATGACTCGGTAAGTATCGCCCCCAACAAGAAAGAGCTTACTCCGGCATTTTTTGTATCGTATAAACCATTTAATAAGCATGATTTTAATGTTCGTGCTTTTTATAAGCAGATATTTAGGATGCCTACTTTTAACGACCTCTATTATACTGATATTGGCAATATTCATCTTCGACCAGAATTTACGCATCAATATAACTTAGGATTTCAATACGATAATGATTATTCGCACCCAATTATTAAAAATTGGCACTTACAGGCAGATGCTTATTACAACGAGGTTACGGATAAGATTGTGGCTGTGCCAAAGGGAAGTGGACAATACCGCTGGATGATGATGAATTTGGGGTATGTGGAGATTAGGGGAATAGATATGTCTACTTCTGTTTTAACCGAACCCTTGAAGGATTTGTTGTTGAATATTAAGCTTATGTACACATATCAGAAAGCACAAGATTTTACACAACGAAAAAGTGATATACTGCAAAGTACAACGTGGGGAGGGCAAATTCCTTATATACCGTGGCACAGCGGGTCTGTTATTGCAAGTATAGATTACAAGAACTGGATATTTAATTACAGCTTTATATATGTAGGAGAGAGATACCACTCGTCGGCAAATATTGCTACTGAGTATGAGCAACCTTGGTATACTAACGATATGACCATTGTGCGGAAGATTAAATGCAAGGGGACAAACCTACGCCTGAGTGCCGAGATTAATAATATTTTTAGTCAGAACTATGAAGTGGTACTCAACTACCCTATGCCTCAACGCAATTACAAGCTGGCACTGACGGTTGAAATTTAAAAATATAAAAATATGAGAATTAATAAAAATATTAATGTCTTTTTGATATTTCTTCCACTGTTATTTGTGATGCTTTTGAACAGTTGCAGGAGCGATGTTGAAATGATTCTTTCTGAAGACCTTGCTATTGGCAACTCTGAAATAATAAAGGGATACAAAGGTTTTTATCTGCTCAACGAAGGGAATATGGGTAGCAATAAGGCTACTCTTGATTTTTACGATTTTGCAACCGGCATTTATACCAGAAATATATATGCCGAGCGCAATCCGCACGTGCCTAAAGAGATGGGTGATGTGGGAAATGATATTGGCATCTACAACGGAAATTTATGGGCCGTTATAAATGTATCTAACAAAATAGAGGTTATGGATGCGCAAACGACTAAAAGAATTGCCCAGATTGAGATTCCTAACTGCAGGTTCATAAAATTTCACAAGGGTTATGCTTATGTTACTTCTTATGCCGGACCGGTGGTTATTGATCCGAATTACGAACAACTGGGATTTGTGGCTAAGATTAACACTGTAACTCTTGAAGTGGTTGATAGATGTTTGGTTGGCTTTCAGCCCGATGAACTAGAGATTGCAGGTGATAAAATATATGTGGCAAACTCTGGTGGTTATATGGGTGCCGGAAATTCTAAGGGTTATGAACGTACTGTTTCGGTAATTGATATAGCTACGTTTACTGAAGAAAAACGCATTGATGTTGCCTATAACCTAGAACGTATTAAAGCAGACAGCAGAGGGAACCTTTGGGTTAGCTCACGCGGCGACTATAAAGGGTTGCCTGCTCGTTTGTACTTCCTCGACAGAGAAAAAGAGATGATAACTGACACCATCCCTATTACTGCAACTAATTATTGGATTGATGACGATCTACTTTATGTGTATGGTACTGAGTTTAGCTACATAACAAATAGCTGGAACATCTCATACTCTGTTATTGACACTAAATCACGTGAAATAATTAGTAGAAATATCATTACCGACGGCACCAACAATGAGATAGAAAAGCCTTATGGCATAATGATACACCCCGAAACGAAAGATATATTTATTACTGATGCGGGCAACTATGTAACGCCGGGGGTGCTTTATTGCTTTGACAAAGAAGGTAAAAAGAAATGGAGTATTGTAACTGGTAACATCCCCGGACACTTTGCATTGCTGCCGATATATAACTGAAAAATTAAACAGGTAAAACAGAAAATAACAATCAACATAAAAGAGTAAATCATGAGAAGAAAAGATAGTGCAATTGGCTTTAGGTCAAACATGCTAATAGTATTATTGTTAATAGCAGTTTTGATAGGCTGCTCAGATGAAGAACCAATAGTAATTTCTCCTGAGGTTCCAGAGACAGAGAATCCCGATAAAGAAGCAGAAGATCCTGATACAGGAACAGAAGACCCTGAGGATATTCCTTCGGTTGAGGATATTAATTATGAAACTAAAACATTCACATTGCTTACATTAGAAAAACCTTCGTATTTAGCCAGTGAGGATGATGTGCAGTGGAATGTGATTTCATCCCCATCGGAGATATTCCGTATATCGCAATTGGATGCTCAAACTGCTTTGTTTGTTGCTGCCATTGAAGGAGAATATACGTTAAAAGTAACCGGAGGTGAGATTGAAGGAAAAGTGATAATATCGGTTTCAAAACTCAGTAAACAACCATCACCATACATTTCAGAGGTATTTGATTATATGCCTGCTCCGGGGCAATTTGTAAATAAACTGCCCGAATATGAGAAGGGTGATACGCATAGTGATATGGTGCGAAAGGCTAATGAATGGTTGGTGGGTGAGGATGCCTTGACTATTACTCTTGGTGGCTGGGGAGGCTATGTGGTATTTGGTTTTGATCATACTATTGTAAATGTAGCTGGAAGGCGCGATTTTAGAATCAACGGAAATGCTTTTGGTAGTGCAATAGGTAGACCTGGTGCACCATTTGGCGGTAGTTGCGAGCCAGGAATAATTATGATTGCATATGATAAAAACAAAAATGGCAAGCCCGACGATGATGAGTGGTATGAGGTTAAAGGGAGTGCTAACTATAGTGCAGAAAGCGAGCCGTGGTATGATATTGCTTTGGAAAGCGGAAAAGA
>LFRM01394667.1_pt1 | contig 13491 bp, 17 predicted proteins | sample 618341 | NCBI WGS metagenome assembly LFRM01 (sample SAMN03654438, study PRJNA283298) | anaerobic digester metagenome | isolation source: pool of bioreactors CSTR01a, CSTR02a, and CSTR03a thermophilic anaerobic... | place: Denmark: Kgs. Lyngby | collected 2014-05-21 | reverse complement strand
TGTTCTTTTAAAATGGTTTTTTCTTGTTCAATAACTTCTTCAGGAACATCTTCACGACGAATATAATTTGGTTTCATTGCTGCTGTATGCATTGCAACATCACGTGCAACATCTTCAGAAGTATTTTCTAAAACTGTTAACACAGTAATTTTACCACCCATATGAACATATGAACCAAAAACTTGATTATCTTCTTTAGTAACTAATTCAAAACGACGAAAGCTTAATCTTTCTCCGATTGTAGCTGTTTTAGCAACTAATAAATCATTAATTGTTCCATCTGTTGTTGGTAGTTCTAAAGCTTCCTCAACAGTCTTAGCATCGCTAGCAACAATAGTATTTAGCAAAGTATTAACTAAGTCTTGGAACTCTTCATTTTTAGCAACAAAATCTGTTTCAGAATTAACTTCAAGGATTACTGCTTTATTATTATCAATAATAGTAGCTGACAATCCTTCAGCTGCAATACGACTTGCTTTTTTGGCTGCTGACGAAATTCCTTTTTCTCTTAGCCAATTAATTGCTTCTTCAATATTGCCATTATTTTGTTCTAATGCTTTTTTACAATCTAACATTCCAGCCCCAGTTTTTTCTCTTAGTTCTTTTACTAAACTAGCACTTATCATATTATTCCTCCTTGTATATTGTCAGGATGACAATTAATTTTTATTTTAAAGCGTCTACTAATTCAGCTTTTTTCATAGTAGAGAAGCCTTTAATTTGTTTTCCTTTTGCCATTTCACGAAGTTGTGCAACTGTTAAACTAGTTAAATCTTTTTTAACTTCGGCTTTTTCAACTGTTTTAACTGCTGACTTTTCAACATTTTTAGGTGCTGACTTTTCAACATTTGTAACTGTTGCTTTTTCTTTAACTATAGTATTTTCTACAGCTTCGGCTGGCTTATTAACTTCTTTATTTATTATTGGTTTTGCATTTAAGTTTTTATGTTGTGGTCTATCGTTATTTCTTTGATTATTATTTCTTGAATAACGATCTGACGGATTAAAATTTCTTCTTGGACGATTATTTCTATTATCATTTCTTGAATAACGATCATCTTTATGTCTAACTGTTGCTAATGCCTTTTCCATAATTGATGATGAGTTGGCATCATTGTCTTCACCATAAGTAAATTCAATTATTTTACCACCAGTTGCTGCATTAATTGCATTAGCCATTACTGCTGTAATTAATTTAACCGCTCTAATAGCATCATCATTACCAGGAATTACATAATCAACCATGTCAGGATCACAATTAGTATCAACTATTCCAATAATAGGAATATTTAATTTTTTTGCTTCCCTAATTGCAATTTCTTCTTTAGATGGATCAACAACAAATATTGCTGCTGGTAATTTGTGCATATCACGAATACCGCATAATATTTTATTTAATTTTGCATGTTCTTTTTGAAGTCCAACAACCTCTTTTTTAGGTAATACTTCGAAAGTACCATCTTTTTCCATCTTTTCAATTTCTTCTAATCGTTTAATTCTTCTTCTAATTGTCCTAAAGTTTGTTAAAGTTCCACCTAACCATCTCTCATTAATGTAATAAGAATTTGATCTAAGTGCTTCTTCTCTAATTGCATCACTAGCTTGTTTTCTAGTTCCAACAAATAAAACTTTGCCACCATTTGCTGCAATGTTGTATAAAGCATTGTATGCTTCCTCAATCAACTTTACAGTCTTTTGTAAATCTATAATATAGATTCCATCTCTTGAAGTATAAATATACTCCTTCATTTTTGGGTTCCATCTTTTGGTTTGATGACCAAAATGAACTCCAGCTTCCAATAAATAATTGGTTGACACTACTGCCATTTTTCTTCCTCCTTTTGTTTTTCCCTCCGATATCTCAATTTTAAATACCACCAATTTGGCACTAGGCATTTAAATCAATATCGTGTGTATTTGAAAAAGCCATAATTATTATATCATAATTATATGTAATTACAAATGTTTTTGCTTATTTTATTGAATAAAATCTCAATTCTTATCTTTATAAAAATTGTATAAGTTTTTCATAATATTGCAAAGGTTATATATCTTCTAAATTAATTAGCTTTTCTTTAATATTTAATCCGCCAGCATAGCCAACTAATTTACCACTTGTTCCAATCACACGGTGACATGGAATAATTATAGGTATTGGGTTTTTGTTGTTAGCATTACCAACTGCTCTACTAGCTCTTGGAGATTTAATCATATTAGCAATTTCTTTATATGTTCTTGTTTCTCCATAAGGAATAGTTTGTAATGTTTGCCAAACTTTTTTTTGAAATTCTGTACCACCACTATAATCAATTGGAATATCAAATGTTTTACGAGTCCCCTTTAAATATTCATTAATTTGATTATAAGTTTTTTTTATTAAAGGTGTTTCTAATATTTCATAGTTATTAATGCTATCACCAAAATAAATATTAGTAATAAACTCATTAGTATCAACTATTCCAACTTTTCCAATTATTGTTTCATAAAAATAAATATATTTGATATTACCACCTCAATACAACTATTTTATCATATAAACAAAAAAGATTAATTTTTTATTAATCTTTTATAAAAAGTTCTTCAATTCTTGAATATTATTTTCTTCAAACTTTAATAAATCTTCCATTAAACCAATAATTTTTTTGTCTGCTTCTTTATATTTTTTTAAATTTTTAGTAGCATCTAAAACACCCATATTACTACCAATAATTAGCATCTCCGCAATATGAGATGGGGATTTATCAGTTAATGTTTGAAAATTAATCATTAAATAAGTTCTTATTTTTTCAAGAGTAGTTATTCCTTCTTCATCACAACCATTTTCATCTAATAACTTGGAAGCCTTCTTATTAACATCCTTGTATTCTTTTAATTGTGATTCCAGATGTTCCTTAAACTCTTTACCTTCTGCGATATCAATTAGTTGTTCAATCGTTTCAACTCCCATTTGGGAATTTTGATAAATAAACTTTAATAGTTCAATATTTTCGTTCATATTCATCCTCCAATTATATTATGAAATAATTGGAAATAATTATTCGTGCATTTTATATTCTTTTTCAATCATTGTAGCTAAGTTTTTAGCAGAATTACTATTTAAGTGACATCCATCAATTGTAAGTCCTAAATTTCTTTTAGAACTAAAATAGTCAGCAAATTGTAAATAAGATGTTAGTACTGTGTCTAATCCTACTAATAATGGATTTTTAGACATAAATGAATATTTAGTGTTTTTAAATTTGTTTTTTTCTTGTTCTTGCCATGAATAATATTCAATAAATGGTACTTTGTATTGTAAACAAATTTTTTTAATTATTTTGTTATACTCTCTTATTCTTTCATTTAAATCATTATGGTTAGTTTCAAGATAAGGCATACTAAAAACTAAAACTTTTTTATTACTACTTTTTAATATTTCAATCATTTTAATATACTCTTCTTCAAACTGTTTATTACTGGCACAAGGAATGCTACCACGTTTATGCAACATTTTAACTCGTAACTTCCACATAGATGAATAGTTATTTAGAAATGGTAGAATAACATCATTCGCACCAATACCAACAATAATACCTGTAATATCTTTATATTTTTTTAAGTTTAATACTTTAACAAGACGATTAGTCATTCCAATTAATGTATCACCAGATAGTCCAAAATTATGATATTGTTCTTTATTATTTAAATATTTTAAATAAGTAATACCAGGATGACCCTTAGTAATACTATCCCCAAAACATAATATCTTTTCATTCATTTTACTACTCCTAACCACCATTATAAGTATTAATTTTCTTTATCATAATTAGTTACATAATCAATAATATAACCTTCATATATTTGTTCACACGTTTTTAGATTTAATAAAATGTCCTCTGGTCTAAAAAACTCTGTAGGTTTTTCACTACTGAAAGCACCGGATTTTATCAATAACTCACCGACAAATTGCGTGCAAAAGTAATGATTCTTTCTTTTAATTCTAATATTAAGTCCAGCTGCTATTAGTCCTAAAAAGTTATATTTTAAATTATTTCTTCTGACTTTAAACTTGGATAATTCTATTAAAATTTTATCATATTGTTCTTTTGTTACTTTAAATTTATATATAATACATTCAGACTCTTTATTACGTTTATAGAGTCCTGTTCTTAAGTTTTCTACTACAAACCTACCTGAAAAAGGATTGTTTGGTTTTGTCCTACCAAAAGAGTACATCTCTTTAAAACTATCATCAAAAGAAATTGATGCATGAACATATTTCTTTTTAAGTACTAGTCTTAATAAATTGGACAACCAAGTCCCTGTTTTCGAAAACACTAAATAAACTTCCATAATACTACCACCATTCTTAAGTTGTTATATTTTATTTAATAAGATCCTTATATTCATCATTTGTTTCCATCATATGTTTGGCATATGAACAAATTGGAATAATCATTTTATTTTCAATTCTAGCATATTCAACTACTTTATTTAATAATTGACGAGCTATTCCTTGACCTCTTAATTCGTTTGAGACATAAGTATGATCAATAATTACTGTATTATCATTAGCTTCAACATAAGTAATAATAGCAACTTTTTCGCCACTAGCATCACTAATANNTTTGTATAATTTCTTTAGAAATAAATCTGTTTTTTCAACGAATTATGAAAGAACATTTGTTTTTTATAGAAACTAATTTACAGCCTGTTGAAGTAAACAATATTGCTTTAGCAAAAAAATTAAAACAAAGTTTTGAAGAGTTATTAGCTGAAACTGTATATTACTCTAATTATATTGTTTCTAAGGAAGCTATAAACTCAAACGAATTTGTTACACCATATACATTAAGGGCTGAAGAAGTAACGTCAAAACTAACCGGTGCAGCAATTAATACTGAAATAACTAAAACAGAATTACAACTTGTAAGTGGTTCAAATAATCAATTTGAAACTAGAGCTGAAAACATAGTTTATGATTTGAATAATCGTTCAATTAATTTACTTAATGAAACAATTGATTTTAAAGAGAAATTATTAAAACTAGATTCCGAATGTAAAATATTTTTGACAATGTATAATGAAATGTTAAAACATGATATACATGAAGCGAAATATTATTTAGACATACTTACTGCGCTTAAGAACAAATCAATTCCAAATAAAACATTATGTGAAGAACTTAATTTTTGGAATCATATAATGGAAGAACACGCAAAATTTATTGATGGTATGTTAGATCCTACTGAAACAGCGCTTAAACAAACTGCTGAAAACACTGCTAAAAATTTTGAAAAATTAGTTGATGAATGTATTAAATCAGCAGAACAACAAATCGTTGAGAAAAGTTTAGAGTCTACTGAAGGAATTAGAAACTTTAAAAGAGCCTCAACTGAAGGACTATTAAATTGCCAAATAAAATCTGTTATTCCACCATTATTAGCAGATCATGTATTACGTGAGTCGAATCATTACTTAAGATTATTAACAATGATTAAAAAAAGACTTTTTTAACGAAAGTCTTTTTTATTAGTTTAATACCTACTATATCAATGTTCCGACATACTTAATTATTATTTTAAAACCCATTATAATTAAAATTATTCCACCAAATAATTCAGCTTTTGATTTAAACTTAGACCCAAAAACATTTCCAATTAAAACACCGATAAATGAAAGAGTAAAGGTTGTCGTACCAATCATTATAACCGACTCAACAATATTAACTTTTAAGCAGGCCAAAGTTACTCCAACAGCTAAAGCATCAATACTAGTTGCAATAGCTAAAACAATCATTGTTTTAAAATCAAAAGAAGAATTAACATTACAGTCTTCAAAAGATTCTTTTATCATTTTTATACCAATAATAGATAGTAATATAAAAGCTACCCAAGGAATAATAACTGTTATATAGTCCCTAAATTGAGTCCCTAATAAATACCCTATTAACGGCATTAAAGCTTGAAAAGTACCAAAGAATAATCCTGTTATAAGCGCATTTTTATAATTTATTTTAGATGTTGATAATCCTTTACAAATTGCTACTGAAAAAGCATCTGCTGAAACACCTAGTGAAATCATTATTAAATCAAATAAAACCATATTATACATCCCCTGTTACAAACAAAAAGACTATTGATATTTTGCCCTAAACTATAGCCCTTTGATATATCATTAAACTATTCCTCAAAAAATATTACTATTTAATTTTATCATATATTAATTAAAACTTATCTTTATAATTACATTTTTTACATAATTCTTCAGAAATTTTTCTGTTTTGAAAACCGGTTATTATTTTTTGTGATCTTTGAGATTCTAAAATACTTTTTAAATTATCAGTATATATGTTACCAAGCTCAATATCACCATTATTATCTAAGCAACAAGGTACAACCGTTCCATCAACCAAAATGGCAATATGATCTTTTAAACCATAACAATATCCCTCTTCACTTTCATTATTACTATTTATATCTGGCCACGTAAATTCTGATTCAATTGATAAATAAATATTATCAGCTATTTTTTTATTATCAGTTAAAGTATCAATACCATTAGATAACTTAAATTCTTCTAATAACATTTCTTTTAATTTGATATTATTTTTTGATTGTTCACTCCAAAGTCTTAGCGATAAATATATGTTAGTATCTTTAATAAAACTTCTTATTTTTTTAATTGTTAATCTTATTTTTTCAACGTCTTCAGTACTTTGCATCGAGTAATTAATTTGTCTAATATTTTTATTATGTAATAAATCCATTAATGTTCCATTAGTTGTTATATTAACAAAAAAGCCTTTTTGGCCGGCTAACTCTATAATCTCATTGATATTTGGATGCATTAAAGGTTCGCCTTTAACATGTAAATAAATATAATCAGTATATTCTTCTATTTGACTAAGAATATAATTAAAATTATTTAAATCCATATACTCTTTTCTACGGTTATTAGGTGTACAAAAAGAACAAGATAAATTACAAATATTAGTAATCTCAATATATATTTTTTTAAATCTTTTTTTCATTATTCACCAACTCTATAAAATAGCTACTAATAAAACAATTAATGCATCATATATCCCATGAATAAGAACTAGCGATATAAGTGTACAATTTTTTATTTTTTCGCGCAACATGCAGTAAGCAAAGCCTATAAACCCGGTCACAAACACTTGAATTATATCTCCGCTAAAAATATGAAAAAGACCAAATAATACTGAAGAAACAATAATTGCAAACCATTTGGAATTTTTAATCTTTAATAATGTATTAAAAATATAACCTCTAAAAACAAACTCTTCAGCGAGTGCTACTCCTAATATCCTATAAACAAATTCATACATAAATTGCCATGGTTTACTGTAAGTTGTACTACCAACCATATCTTTAAATCCCAAAAGTATTGGAATTACTATAAGTAATAAAGATATAATAATAGCAATAAAAATACCAATTATAATTTGCTTAAAGATACCATTTTTAGTTAAGCCTAATTCTTTAAGGCTTGTTTTATTTTTTATCATCATTACAACAGGAACAATCATCAGTGACCACTGAATAACAATTAAAATAATCATTCTTGTAGTAATGTTAAAGTTAAATAAGAGATATTCATTAAACATTCTTATTCCATATACTGTTAAAAACAAACATATTACAGTAATAAAAAGTTGTAAAATATACTTATTCCTTTTAGTATCAAAATCAGGTTATTTTAATATTGTTTTTTCCATTTTATGTCCTCCCTTAATTTAATATATTATTTCCATGTTTTTATAATAACGAGTCATTCTTATATATTTATATTAACACTACTTCAGTTTGATATCAATATAATATCATTAATAATAGTTATATTCTATCAAATAAACACATATTTTTGTAAACTAGAGGTTATAATTTTATCATTTCTAATTCAGTCTAATATTGTTTTTAAATTACGTACCAAGTGTCTTATTTAAGATGGTTGAATATAATAATAATGAATTTATTTTAATAAATTAAAGAAAGGATAAAAATGAATATGAAAGATGATAATAATAAAAATGGCGTAGTTGGTAGTATAGGTATTATTACTCCAATTCCACCAAGTAAAAAAAGGGAAAAACCTAATATACCATATATAATTCTCATATATAAATATATGCTTTAAGTAAAGAAAAAGATTATATATAATAATTTATAAGAAGATTAACACTATGTTATACAGTAAATTTACATTATTTTTCCTATATACACTAAAAAAAAATAATATGAAGCATATTTGTGATAAACTCTATATTAGAGAGGTTGTTAAAATTATGAAAAAAATAACTTTAATATTAGGAATTTTATTAATAGCTATGGGATCTATATTAAGTATATTTTTCCTTACTATAGTTGTAGGATTAGGAGCATTAACATGTAAAAAGTTCTTTTATATTTTAACAGGCATTTCCGAAACAAGTCTAACTTGTACACCCATTATAAAGACAGAATTTATTTGGCTTCCTATTATAGCAATAACATTTATTATTATTGGAGTTATCGTTTTATATAGAAGTAAAGAAAAAAAGATTAAAAAAAGTTAGTATTATAGATGAGTTAAACTCATCTTTTTTCATATAAAAATGAACAATTAATTGTTCATTTAATATTCAAAATATAATTTATTATTTTATATAGTTTGGTTTAGCGCATACTTTTAAATCTACTTCGATTTGTTTCAAAAATTCATTAAGGGATTCATTGTTTTTTCCTTTTTCAACAACATAGTTATAACCATATCCATTTTCTACATAAAAGTCTCCCATATACATTTCATATTCAGGTAAATTATCCATTGAATATGATCTGTCATCTGCATTTTCACTATTATCTATTATTTTGGCAACATAATAATCATATTTTCCTTTAATTGATTTAGTATACTTTAATGCAGCAGTACAAGTTGCACCTGGTCGGCATGTTTCATATTCTGTAAATAATTCATAATTACCATCGTCATATACTGTTAGCCTAACAGGAACACAGACCTTATTTCCCATTACAATATTAAACATATCTCTTCCATGTTCTTCTAAAACGTCAGTTCCTTTTCCGATGATTGAATCGTCATTTCCACACCCTGTAATTCCAATTAGCACAATTCCACATAAAATAATAGTTAATATTTTTTTCTTCATAAAGTCCTCCTTCTAACAAATTACTATTTATTTGCTAATTATATTATACAACAAAAAGATGGATTCGGCAATCTTCATTATATAATTTGACACTCAGTTATAAAATTAACACAAACAAATAAAGGAATTAGCTTTTTAAAAAATCAACTATTTGTTAATTATTCTTTTATTATTTCTAAATATTCTACTTTTTTACCATTATCTATTGCATATTGAATTTCTGATTTAGTACTATCTCCTATATATCCATCAACATTTATTACAAATATTTCATCAGACATATCTATCTTTCTTTTATGCATATCATCTAACTTTTTTTTGTTTTAGTTCAAGTCCCATCATCCATATTTTCCCAAACTCCATTATCTCCAGAATGACCAAACAGACCTACAGATATAACAATATTTCCCTTTAATGTTAATTCCTTTTGTGCTTTTATAAATTCATCTTTAAATCTTGTTGAGCCACACAAAGTAATTACTTTATATTTTTTTTCATCACAATTTACCCCTACAATTATTATGTCACTTTTTTCACTTTCTAAATATAAGATATCATATTAAAAATATATTTTATAATTTTTGTATTAAAAAACTCGAAACACCTTTATTTTACTTATAAAAGCAGTTCGAGTTAAAAACTAAATGGTGCCGCAACGGTGAATCGGACACCGATTAAAGCCTTACCATGGCCTCGTAATACCATTATACTATTGCGGCAGTAATTAATTTTGCACATTAAAAGTATAGCATTTACCATATAAAAAGGCAACACTTTAAAAAAAATTAGATGTTATCTAATTTTTAATATATACTTTATAACCCTTCTTAAGTCTTATCGTGTATATCCCTGTTTTTAAACATTCAAATACGAGTTTTGGCATCTCACTTGGAACACTGTTTAACCCTTCCTCGACTTCTTTTAATTTAATAAGTAGTATATTTCTTTCTTCAGTCAACTTTATTAACTTTTCATTAATATCTTTGTTTTCTTCTGTTGATGTTAATAACTTTTCATTAATATCATTATTTTCTTTAGTTAGCGTTACTAATTTTTCGTTAATATCATTATTTTCTTCGGTTAACTTTATTAATTTTTCGTTAATATCAGTGTTTTCTTCACTATTATTTAATTGAGCTAACTCAAGTTCATTAATTTTTTCAATATGTTTATCAATTTCTAAAGTTTGATTATTAATTAATCTCTTTTGTTCTGTTATTTCAATTAATTGGGTTTCAACTATATTTTTATATCTAGTAAGTTCATCAACATTACCCAGTGGATTTCTTTCAACTATTTCAGTTGTGTCATAATTTATAATAATGTAATTACCATAACCATCATTATATCCGATATCTGCAACAGTACCAGTAAAACTACGATTCCAGTATAAATCATAGTGTTTTCTATTTTGAAGAATAACATCATAGGCATAATGCTTTTGATAATCTAACCAACCAGCTGTTACTAAAACGCGATCTTTGTTATTAAAAATATCATTTTCAATAAAATATAAGCATTCTTGCTTATTAGGTACATTTTCATTTGGCATACTATCTAAAGTCCAAGTACCATTTTTAACACCTTCAACAACAGATAAATGAAGATGAGTCCCTGCTGATTGATTTTCTATTGTTGGCTTAGGTATTACTTCGCCTGTATTGCCCATTTTAGCGAGTTTTTCACCGTACACAACCTTTTGCCCGCTTTTGACATATACGTCATTTAAATGACCGTATAAAACGCTATAGATCATATTTTATCTCATTTCCTTTCAACTCACTAAAAGGCATTAACTTACCTTCCAATGTACGATACAAAGTGTCAGCTTCAAGAAAACTAAATAGTCCAATCCAAAGAGCCTCAATAATATTACTACTTCCAAAAGAAAAGGTAAAAACAACTCCTAAAAGCATATTAATAATAAATGAATATAAAATAATAATCTTGCTACTTTGAAACATCATTTTAGTTTTTTGGATAAAAGTCATAGCAATAACACCACAGGGTACAGAAACCACTAATAATTGCTCTAAAAGAGATAAATTTAACATATAAATCACCCCAAAATACTTTCCTATAATATAATATGAATAACTAGATAATTTGTCACAAATATGTAAATTTGGGCATAAAAAAACTCCCATAAATGAGAGCTATTTTCATCTCTGGCGTTCATGATTGGAGTCGAACCAACGACCTATCCCTTAGGAGGGGATTGCTCTATCCTGCTGAGCTACATGAACAATTAGATAAAATTATCTAATATAATTAATTAAAAATAATATAAATAAATTAGTTGCATAACTGACTTTGTAACCAAACTTTTTTGATAATTCTTTTAAAGAAACAGTTTTATCAACTAAATTAACAACCCAACTTTCAGCATATTTGGGAACATGATAATTAATTGGAAACATATGTCCTTGAATAATATTAATTTCTTTTTCACTAAGATCAAAATACTCAACTGATTTTTGTGCAGCCTTTTTAGGATGTATAAAAACAGAAAGTAATCGTTCTTTAGCAGTTCTAGTGTGATTGCTCAAAAAAAAGTCATGAAGCAAAGCCCCTTTAGTTGTTTTTTGATAATCTAATTTTAAAAACTTAGAAATTTTATAAGAACCGTATGCTACTTTCACGGAGTGATCAAATCTATTAACTCCATGATGTTCGATATCTTTTAATAATTTAAATTCTTCATTTTTTAATATATGGTCAACAATAGTAATAAATTCATTATCTCTATCATCTACAGTCATTAAATATTCACCTCAACATTAATATATTATATCTTAAGATTGTTTTTTTAATAATTATAATAACATAATTTTATATTATTCTTCTATTTTTAATTCTCGCCCTATAGGTTGAATTTGAATAAACGTATTGCCATCGTTAACATCTATTTCTTCACCATCTAGATGTTTATAAATAGTTTGCGAACCACGCTTATCTTTAACAGCTTTAATTGGAACAGCATAACCATTAGTTATATAATAACCATTTTTTTCACCAAGATTAGATATATCTTGACGACCATAGTTATCAATTGCATAATTGGAAACTTGAACAACAATAATATTTTTAAAAGTATATTGTTCCCCTGTCATATAATCTTTATGGGGCCAGTTATTTACTGATCTTTTATAATTTTTTGCAACTTCATCATACTCATATGTATTAATGATTGCTCCAGAATAATTAACTGTAACGTTTTTAGCAATTTTTGAATCAGTTAATTTACTTATATCAACTTCATCAATACTATAATTTAATAAATAATCATTGTTTCTTTCAGTTCTTTTCTTACCCATACCATTTTGAAGTTTTTCAATACTAGTAAATAAAGTATGTTCAGACGCTACATCAAGTTCTCTATCACGCCATCCTGTTTTAGGTGACGCTACTTCAATTCTATCTAAACCTAAAGAGTAAAAATCTGCCTGAGCTTGCGGTGAGTAACCATGATGAATGTAAATAGCATCATTCTCTAAAGCGTAATCTAAAAAATAATGACGAGAACTTCTGATAGATCCAATTCTTGCAGTATCTTTATCACTAAATAAAGCCATATACCTAGTTATACCACCTTCAACAATTATTTCGTAAATAATGTATGCATCTTGAAGGCCACTTTGAAATCCTCTTGCTTCTCTTTTATTATTAATCATAATAGCATATGGTCTTGATTTAGAATCCATATCTACTATTTTTATTTTCTTTTCTTCTTTTGAAATTAATTTTTCAATTGGTTTTTTTGTATCTTTTAAATTTTCTTTTGCGCTACATCCACTTAACAGTAATATTAATAACGTAAAAGAAATAATAATTTTGTTTTTCATCACTGACACTTCTTTCTAGAATAAATTATATCAAAAAACTCCACTCAATACAATATTATTTTTTCTAATTATTTTTATCAGTTTTTTTAAATCTTTTAATTTTGTTTATTTCTTTATTATCTTTATTTATTTCTTCATTTTTCTTGTTTTTGATAATCTCTTCGATTGATCTATCGATAAGTGCGAAAATGGTTTCTTTGTTATCTTCGTCTAAATTATTTAGTTTTGACATATTACTTAATATTTCTTTTATTTCTAACAACTCTGTATAATTCATACTTCTAAACGTGTTAATCAAATGAAATATAGTCAATATTCTTTTTTCAGCATTAAATCTTAGGAGTAATTCAAAAATTGTAAATCTACTAAACTCCATAACTTTATCTATAACATCATAAGATAAACAATATAGTTTTTCTATTTTATACTCTGATAAGGGTACGTTTAATACTTCTGCTTGTTCTTTCAATTTTAAAATCTTAAGTTCTGAAACAT
>LFRM01364221.1_pt1 | contig 13492 bp, 10 predicted proteins | sample 618341 | NCBI WGS metagenome assembly LFRM01 (sample SAMN03654438, study PRJNA283298) | anaerobic digester metagenome | isolation source: pool of bioreactors CSTR01a, CSTR02a, and CSTR03a thermophilic anaerobic... | place: Denmark: Kgs. Lyngby | collected 2014-05-21 | reverse complement strand
ATCAGTCTCTCTTCGCCACCCGTGGCCGCACCGAGGATATGCTCCCGGTCGCGGAACAGATGGATGAAATTGGCTACTGGGCCATTGAGACCTGGGGCGGGGCCACCTTCGACACCATGCACCGCTATCTGCAGGAAGATCCGTGGGAGCGTCTGCGTGTCCTGAAAAAATATATCAAAAAAACCCCCTTCTCCATGCTGCTCCGCGCCCAGAACCTGGTCGGCTACCGTAACTACGCCGATGATCTGGCCACCGCCTTTGTTGAACGCGCCGCCGAAAACGGCATGGATGTCTTTCGTACCTTTGACGCCCTCAACGACTACCGCAACTTTGAAACCGTTGTAAAAGGCATCAAGAAAGCTGGCAAGCATTTCCAGGGCTGCATCTGCTACACCATGACCGAGCCTCGCCTGGGCGGTGATGTTTACAATCTTGACTACTATATCCAGAAGGCCAAGGCGCTGGACGAGATGGGTGCCGACTCCATCTGCATCAAGGATATGGCCGGCCTGATAGCCCCGTATGATGCCTACAACCTGGTTAAGGCCCTCAAGGCCCAGACCAAAACTCCGATCCATCTGCATAGCCACTACACCTCAGGCATGGCCTCCATGAGCATGCTCAAGGCAATCGAAGCGGGTGTAGACATCATCGACACCTGCGTCAGCCCCTATGCCCTGCGCACCTCGCATCCGGCTATTGAGCCGATCGTCATGGCGCTGCTTGGCACCAACCGCGACACTGGTTTTGATATCCGCAAGCTCGCTGCAGTCAACGAGATCCTCGAGCGCGAGGTAATGCCGAAGTACAAGCACCTGCTCGACACCTCCAAGATGTCTGTCATCGATATCAATGTTCTGCTCCACCAGACTCCGGGCGGCATGCTCTCCAACCTGGTGAACCAGCTGCGTGAAATGGACGCTCTGGATCGTATCGACGAGGTATTCAAGGAACTGCCGCGCGTACGTAAGGATTTGGGTCAGGTGCCGCTGGTTACTCCGACCAGCCAGATTGTTGGCATCCAGACCGTAAACAACGTACTGTTCGACACCCCGGATGAGCGCTACAAGATGATCACCGCCCAGGTAAAAGACCTGTGCTATGGCCTCTATGGCAAGACCGCGACCCCGATCAATCCGGAAGTACAGAAGAAGGCTCTGAAGGGTTATGCGCGTGGCGAAAATCCGATCACCGGACGGCCAGCAGAATTCCTTGAGCCGGAAATGGAGAAGGCCAAGAAGGAAATCGGTGATCTGGCCAAGGACATCGATGATGTCATCACCTATGCCATCTTCCCGACGACTGGCAAGAAATTTCTGGAGTGGAAATACGGCAAGATCAAGGAAGCTCCTGGCGATAAAGTGGTTACCATGGATGACGTGAAGAAGATGGATGCCTTGATTGCCAAGGCCAAGGCCGGCAAGGTCATGGAAATCCCCGACAAGCCGATTCCTGAGAAGTCCGAGAACATCCGCACCTTCAACGTCTTTGTTGATGGCGAGTATTTTAGTGTTGATGTTGATCCGACCGGCGATTTTCAGCCCGTGGCGATAGCACCGCGTGCAGCAGCTCCGGCGGCGGCAGCCAAGCCTGCAGCAGCACCGGCAGCCAAACCTGCAGCTGCTGCTGCTCCGGCAGCCAAACCTGCAGCTGCACCGGCAGCCGCAGTAGAAGGTGGCACCCCGCTGACCGCCCCTATGCCTGGTATGATCATCAAATACCTGGTGGAAGTAGGAGCAACTGTCAAGGCAGGCGAGCCAATAGTGGTACTCGAAGCCATGAAAATGGAAAACAATCTGTCAGCTCCCTGTGACGGTACCGTCAAGGCACTGACCTGCGCTGCAGGTGATTCCGTAGCGAAAGATGCTGTACTGGCTGTAATCGGCTAATCGTTTAGCTCAAGCTTATACCCAACAAGAAAGGACGCCCTTGGGCGTCCTTTCTTGCTTATATGGTATTTGCCCCTGCTATAAAAGGCCAAGAAGCTATAGATGGGGGTGACAAGCCCTTGTAAATCTTCCAGAAGCTACTGCGTTGCTGTAGTAAGCAAGTGTTACAGGGTAATAGAAAGGCTCAGGGGTAGAGATCTGCCTCCTTAAAACGCGGAGCAGCCTGGTCCTTGGCCGAGAGGATTGGCTCAGCCGTCATAGGCCAGTCAATGGCAAGATCTGGATCATTCCAGATAATGGAGCGCTCATGCTCCGGCGCATAGTAATTCGTGGTGAGGTAGAGAAATTCAGCTGCCTCCGACAAGACCACAAAACCATGGCCAAAACCTTCCGGCACCCAGAACTGTTTCTTATTTTCTGCTGATAGATGAATCCCAGTCCACTTGCCAAAGGTGGGAGAACTGCGGCGAAGATCAACCGCCACATCAAATACTTCCCCGCTGATCACCCGCACCAGCTTGCCTTGCGGCTGCTGGATCTGATAATGCAATCCCCGCAAAACGTGGCGCACCGAGCGGGAATGATTTTCCTGCACAAAAACCGTATTCAGGCCGGTCTGTTCCTGCCAGCGACGCTGGTTAAAACTCTCAAAGAAGAATCCGCGCGCATCACCAAAGACTTGCGGCTGGATAATCAGTACCTCGGGAATGGTTGTCCGCTCGATCTGCATTAGTCTTACTCCTTGGCCTCAATGCTCTCGCCGTACATGCTGTCGTAGTACTTCTGGTAGGATCCATCCAGCACCCCTTCCATCCAGGCACGGTTGGCAAGATACCAGTCAACAGCCTGCTCTATTCCCTGCTCAAAGGTGAAACGCGGACGCCAGCCAAGCTCGCGCTCTATCTTACTGGCGTCAATGGCATAACGCCGATCATGCCCAAGCCGGTCCCGAACAAAGGTGATCAAGGAACGGCGAGGTTCGCCACTTGGCAGAGGAGCAATTTTCTTATCCAACAGATCGCAAAGCAGTTCCACAATCTCCAAATTTTTCTTTTCGTTGTGACCACCGATATTATAGGACTCGCCTACCCTGCCCTGTTCAAGTACCAGGGCAATTGCCTCGCAGTGATCCACCACATAGAGCCAATCGCGCACATTCTGACCATCTCCGTAAATAGGCAGCGGCTTACCATGTTGGGCGTTGTTGAGGACCAGCGGAATCAGCTTTTCTGGAAATTGATACGGGCCGTAATTGTTGGAGCAATTGGTGAGCAGCACTGGCAAATCGTAGGTATGGAAGTAGGCACGTACCAGATGATCAGACGAAGCCTTAGAGGCAGAATACGGCGAGCGTGGGTCATACGGTGTTTCTTCGGTAAAATACCCGGTCGACCCAAGGGAACCATAAACCTCATCAGTGCTGACGTGGAGAAATCGGCTGCGTTCGGTTTGCCGTTCTTGAACCTGCCAATAGGTGCGAGCAGCCTCTAAGAGAACAAAGGTACCATTGATATTGGTGCGGATGAAGGCATCCGGGCCGGTAATAGATCGGTCCACATGGGATTCAGCGGCAAAATGGACTACCGCCTGCACATTGTGGCGACGGAACAAATCGGTAACCAGCGCCTGGTCGCAGATATCGCCGTGAACAAAAGTATAGGCAGGATGATCGGCCAGATCGGCCAAATTTGCCTGATTACCTGCGTAGGTAAGCTTGTCGAGATTCACTACGCGCCAGTCGGGGCGTTCGGTGAGCAGGTGACGAACAAAATTGGCACCGATAAAACCGCTGCCACCGGTTACAAGAACAGTATACGTCATTTTTTCACTTTTTTTAAGGTTGATCGGTAGGGGCATCTTTGGATGTATCTTCAAAAACAAGAGCTGCGCCAGTACTCAATGCCTCGGCAACCTTGCGACGTGCAGAGGTGAGGATACGCTGCACCGTTCCCCTGGATACCCCCATACGCTGGCCCGCCTCCTCCTGAATCAGTCCTTCATAGTCGCAGAGACGAAGTGCTTCCAGTTCATCGTGCTGCAGGGATATCTGTTTCAGTTCCATCAGGCTGATGCCTGTGGGCTTGAATGCCTTACCATGAAAACGGCCACCACATACACGTTTTTTCTTGGGACGGGGCGACATCACCAGTTTTCCTTGATATCCATGGGCTGCAATCTTTCTATCCAGGGGGATTGAGAACGACTTAAAAGCTGGTCTGCCTGATTCGACAGGACACACAGATAACACAACAATATACACGCCTCAATCCTTCTTGCCACCCACCTGCGGTTTGGTTTCAACTTCTATCACTACCTCTACGTCCGGCCAGCGCTTTGCGAGGGGCTGAATAGACGGTCGCGCAATGATGCCGCAGAAAATCCGACTATCCGTGGTGATCGAGTCCAGATAGATGGGTGTTGTCAAAATCTTGTAGGAGTCTCGGTCGTTTTTGGTTTTAGGCATCACCACTTCGACCCCTTCTGGTATCAGGGTCACCTTTTTTAATTTCAGACCGGCAGGTAGCTTTCCAACCAGCTGGGGGGTGATTGGCATGCTTTTCTCCTCCATGGGCACAAGTGTCAGGTCGAGTTGTGCAGGAGAAACATCAAGCAGGGTAACATTTTTTGGTAAAGTGAGGTTATCGCTGGTAAGGACCACAGAATGCTTGCCCTGATCCAGCACCCGCAAGTCAATGGCAACGTGGGGCGGGTTCTGGGTCAATGTTTCCATCTCGGTGAGCGGTCCACTTAAATGCAGCTTCACCTCAGTGGCCCTGTCGCCCACAAGTACCGACCCATCCGCAGCTGAGGCAGTGTAATCAACTGCAGCGATAACGCTCCGCTCAACAGTATTTCGCGCCGTGTCCAGCACAGACAGGGAAAAAGCAGTGGCAATCAGCAAACTGACAACACCGTGCAGAAGAGCATCCTTATTCAAGGCCCAAGAGCTCCTTTTCTTCCGCATCAGCCCCACGCTCTCTAAGTGGCCAATAATAATATCACTGATTTCTTCAGTACCTTCTATCAACTGCATTTGGCCGTCAAAAAAAGCCGACACCTGTCCTCTCTCCTCGGAGACGACCAGAGCCAGAGCATCAGTCTGTTCGGCCAATCCCATGGCAGCGTGGTGGCGGGTGCCATAGCTGTTGGCCAGACGGGATGAGTTCGACATGGGAAGACGAACACCAAACCGGGTTATGCGATCACCAACGATAATGATGGCACCATCATGTCCGGGTGAGTTAGGATCAAATAAACTGAGGATAAGCGGATAGCTCGGGACGGCATTGAGCACAAAACCACCGGTTGTTTTTTCACCGATGGGTTCCCTGCCGGGGTAGACGATGAGCGCACCACAGTAGTCTTTGGCCAGGGCGCTCAGGCAATTTGCAATCAGTTTGGGCAGTCGTTCATCATTGATCTGTGCTCCCCGGGGAGGAGCCCATACCGCCCGTTCCAACACTTTTCTCAATTCGGGCTGGAAGATGACGATGAGCCCGATCAAGGCTACATGGCTAACATTGTTGTAAATCCATTCTATCCCCCGCAGATCAAGCAGGTTGGCCCCTATAAAAACAAAGAGGGCTAAAAATATGCCGGCCATGATCTTCCAGGTCCCCAGCCGCATCAAGGTCCGCTGCAGAAAAAAAAGACCGGTGCTGATTAGGGCGATATCAAGGAGCGTACGCCAAGAAAAAAACACTTCTAAAAACGAGGGAGGAAGTTCCATGAACCTGCTAGTGCTAAAGGGGTAAATCTCAACATGACGGCAGTACGCGCCGTTTTTTATTGACCAGCACACAATACCAGTTTAAGCGCTGTTCTCTCAATCATTTTATAGATAACAAAACCTTAGATAGTGGACTGGGGCCCTCCAGGCCAAGGCAAAATACGCAAACTGTGCCTTGAAGTCTGAATCACCTTACAGCGTAAATAAAATCTTGCTCTTTTGGTTATTTTCGTTAAAATGCTTCCTTTGTGAATTTTCAATATTGAGGAGATATATCATGTCACGTGTTTGCTCTATCTGTGGGAAAGGACCCATTAGCGGTAATAGTGTCAGCCATGCCCACAACAAAAACCGTCGCCGCTGGATGCCAAACCTGCAGCGGGTTCGCTCCATCAGCAGTTCTGGCGGTACGGTGCGCATTGATGCTTGCACCCGTTGCATCCGTTCAGGCGCCGTTGTCAAACCCCTCCGTCAAAACCCATAGATATGCTGTATCCCGACCACATAAACGGCTTTATGATTTCGGCCTGCTGCCATGAGTGAAGATAGCATTCGTTTCCTTCCGTATGAGCAGGCGGTGGAGTTGGTCGCTGCCATCCAAGAAGAAGAAGACATCGACAATCCGGACCGCCATATCCTGACGGTATATAATCATAGCAATCGTGCCATCTGCTGGTTTGACTTTGAAGAGGTGATGCGTGATGCCGGGGTTTGCGGCAAAGATACGGTTTCTAAACAGACCTTGACGGAATATATTCTTCACCGCATTCCAGACTGGGCTCTGGACGACTGAATACCTTTTTTTATTCCAGGACACCAGGCGGCATCTCCGTATTTTTCTCTCCTCCGAGCAGATAGCCACCATCCATCCTCAGTACCGAGCCGGTGCAATAGTCCGCATCACGCACCAAAAAAAGTACAGTTTTTGCCACTTCGTCGGGATTAGCCGTCCGACCCAGAAGGGTATGATCATAAAGTGCATTCCGCTGTTGCAAAGAAAGCGCCTGCCACCCCCGGGTCTCCGGACCATGGCGGCTATCCACCAGACCAAGCATCAGTTCATTCACCCGAATTGTAGGGGCTCCTTCACGCGCCCACTGCTCGGTCAGGCCAGTAACAGCCCGATTAGCTAAGGCGTAGCCGTCGCTGAACAGAACGCCCACAGGGCCGCTTCTCCCCACCAGGCCTGCAATGGAGGAAATATTCACCACCGCAGCCTGTGCCGCCTTTCTGAGCAGCGGCAGGGTGTGTCGCCACAACAGCCATTTGGCCTGCAAGGTGGTATCCAACTCGCGTTGCCATTGTGCTTCGTTCACTTTGCGACTGTAGTCGCCATGCACAATTGGCATGCCACCGCGTTCGATGTTGTTGATAAGTATTTCAAGACCACCCAACTCCTTTACGATTTCCCGACACAGCCTAGCAACATCGTTCTTCTGTCGCAAATCCGCCTGTACGAGCACATGTTGCCCTGTGCCGCCAAATTCCTCCTGAAGACTTGCTACTGATTCAGGCCAATCGTACCAGGGCAGGACCAGACGCACCCCCTTACTGACAAGCAAACGGGCAATCGCCCGCCCGATGCCCCGTGCAGCTCCCGGCACCAGAGCCCTTGCACCGTGTATGTCCATCTTGTCTCCCCCTGCGTGCTGTCCTATAATGTTTTTTATATACTCCAAGTCTGTCTGCTACGTATTTGTAAAAATGTACCCAACCAGAGACTTTACCACAATGCCCAGACCAATATCCTTTCACCGAAGACCGCTTTTCCCTGCAATCATTGTTCTTTTTATATTGCTAATGTCCTCTGGCCTGCACGCAAAAGATAAACAACACAGGCACGCATCGCTGCAGTCATCTGCCTGCATAAGCCAGGGTTGGCCCCATGAAGACAGTAACTTGCCTGTGGATCCAACCATTATTTTCGGCTCCCTTGACAATGGTCTGCGCTATATTCTCAAACAGAATCGCGAACCGAGAAACCGGGTGGCCATGCACCTGAACATCCAGGCCGGTTCGCTGCACGAAACGGAAACGCAACGGGGTCTGGCCCACTATCTGGAACATATGCTGTTCAATGGCACCACCAACTATCCTCCAGGTACGCTAGTGGAGTATTTTCAATCCATCGGCATGGGCTTTGGCGCAGACACCAATGCCCACACCAGCTACGATGAAACGGTCTACAAACTCATTTTGCCGGCACCAGACGCCAAAACCCTCGCCGACGGCCTGCTTGTCTTGGCTGATTATGCCAGGGGTGCCCTATTGCTGGAAGAAGAAGTTGAGCGCGAACGAGGTATTATTATTGCTGAGAAACGAAGCCGTGATTCAGCAGCAACACGGGTACGCAAGGCGCAACTCGCCTTTGATTTTGACGGTACCCTGGTGGCAAAGCGCGACCCGATCGGCACCGATGCAGTGTTGCAACAGGCCAACGCAACGCTGCTGCGTTCCTACTACAACAGCTGGTATCGCCCCGACAACATGGTTGTGGTGGTGGTTGGCGATATGGATACTGACCTGGCAGAGCGTCTGGTGCGGCAGCACTTCTCCACCCTTCAGTCTGCGACTGACTCCCGACCACTCTGTCCGGACCTTGGTTCCCCCCTTGCACAAGGCGAGCGCGTACGTCACCTGGCAGAACCGGATTTGGGTTACACTGAAATCAGCCTGGCTATGGTGGCTGCGGAGGCTCCGGAAGCGGATACACTTGAACGTGAAACCACACTGCTGCACCGCTATCTTGCCCTCGTTCTTCTTAACAACCGTCTACAACAACTGGATCGTGCTGCTGACAGTCCCATTGCAAAAACAATGGCCTTTTCGGGCAACTTTATCCCTCAATTTCGCTACAGCCTCCTGAGCACTCGCACTGAAGCCGCGAACTGGCAAAAGGGATTGTCTCTACTGCAAACCGTGCTTGAACAGGGCATACGCCATGGTTTCAGTGAGGCGGAGTTGGAAAGGGGTAAAAAAGAAATTGAGGCCTTGTTGATAAAGGAGGCGCAGACTGCAGGGGCCCGCGACAGTCGTGATCTTGCCATGGAACTTATCCGCAACCTTAATGACCGCGAGGTCTCCCTGTCGCCCACCCAGAAACAGGACATTTTTCTCCCCTTGGTAAAGCAAGCCACCTTATACGACATCAACCAAGCATTCATCAGCATGTGGCCGGCCGAACCAAGAACGGTGACTGTGGCGGGCACAGCGATGGTAGAAATACCTCGAGAACAGGCCGAAGCACAAATACAGGCACTGTATACCGCCAACCAAAAGGCGGCAGCACCCAAGTGGCAGGAGGAAGAAACGCCCTCCTTCCCCTATCTACCGCCACCCAAACACACCCGGCCACCAGTCAATGAGAACACGGACCCAGACATTGGCCTGCACCGCATGGTGTTTGCTGAAGGGCTTGTTGTCCACGTTAAAAAAACCGATTTTCATCCCAACCAGGTGCTTTTGAGCGCACATTTTGGAGGAGGCCTGCAAAGCGAACCTTTGCCTGGATTGGCTTTGCTTGGCCAGAGTGTGATCAAAGAGAGCGGCACTGCCACCTTGACCCGCGAACAACTGAATCGGGCTTTGGCCGGAAGCAACATTACTTTGGATTTTTCAATCGGCCCCGAAAGCTTTGCCTTCAGCGGTAGCGCCCTGTCCTCAGAACTGGAACTGCTGTTGCAAGTGCTGTTCGCCCGCCTGTATGATCCCGGTTTCAGACCAGAGGCTTTTAGCAACAGCAAGAAACAGCTTGGCCAAATGTATGCACAGATGAATGGGTCAGCAGAAGGTGTGCATCAGCTCGAAGGAGAACGTTTCCTCAGCGGTGGGAGCCGCTTCTATTCGATGCCATCCTGGCAGGAGGTAAACGCCCGTAGTCTGGAGCAGTTGAGCAATTGGTTACACCCGGCCTTCAGCCAGGCCCCACTTGAAATTAACCTTGTTGGCGATATCGAACCAGATCAGGTGCGTCGTTTGCTCAGCACGTATTTTGGTGCGCAAAATCGCAGTCTGCACCANNATCAAAAAAAATCAATTATCTTTCCACAGGGCAAAACGTTGCGGCTTGCCGCCTCTGGGTCGTCCGGGAAGGCGCAACTGACGGTTGCCTGGAAAACAGGAGATTTCTGGGATATTGACCGCACCCGTGGCCTCAACATGCTGGCGAGCATACTGGATGATCGTTTACGGGTCACAATCCGTGAAGAGCTTGGCGCCACATACTCACCCCAAGTATTCAGTTTGCCCAGTAGAATTGATAAGGGCTTTGGCCTGCTGGAAACTCGCCTCATCGTTGACCCGACCCAGGCCGAGCAACTCGCCCGGACCGTGCAATCAGTTGCGACTGGACTGGGCCTTGAGGGAATAAGCGCAGAGGAATTCAAGCGGGCCCAGGAACCAACCCTCACTTCCATCCGCGAACAAATGCGCAGCAATGCCTACTGGCTCCACACCGTGCTCAGCCTCTCCAGTCGGCATCCGGAACAACTGCTGTGGCCCAAGAGTATTCTGCAGGATTTCACCAACATGCAACGGGAAGATATCCAAAAACTGGCGCAGCAATATCTGGGAAATGATCAGGCGGCAACCGTACTGGTCTTGCCCCAGCAATAGCAATACGCGGGCACTACGCGGCCTGCACAGCTCTGTGCACTTTCATGCATGAGAGGAGCAGGGCCTGGTCAGCGTACGAATGATTCGAGTTTCAGCTTGAAATGCCCAGATACTATTAAGGAGCAAGAAAAATGTAACCCAAGCGTACATACAGGTTCGTTTTGGACATTTTCCAGGCCTTACGCGGAGAAGGCTCCCATGTGAGATTTGAATAGCACCCTTTTAAATGGGAAGTCGACCATTTCAAGGAGCTTCATTTGTTGGTAACCGGTCTCCCCCATCACTCACCGGGTAGAGAGCCCGGATGGCCTTTGCTTTCACGCTCTCCTGTGGTATAGTTTTTAAGAAATACGTCCTTAAACCGCCCAGCTGCACCACGTTAATGTGTATTGATCTGCATACCCACTCGCTCTACTCGGACGGAAGTCATACGCCACATGAACTAGTTGCGCTCGGACTGCAAAATAAACTGCGCTGCCTTGCCCTGACCGACCACGACACCGTGGAGGGGGTTACAGACCTGCTACGCTATGGGAAAAAAGCGGGGCTACCTGTTCTCAGTGGCATGGAAGTCAGTACCACTTTACGGAACTACACCGTTCATATCCTGGGGTATGGTTTTGATCCAGAACTACCTGAGCTGCACCGCTGGCTGCGTCCCTTGCAGGACAGCCGCGCCAGGCGCAACCAGAACATACTGGCAAAACTCCACAACCTTGGCATTGATATCAGCGAAGAAGAACTGCAGGCAGTGTCCGGCGAGGGACAAACCGGCCGCCCACACTTTGCCCGTCTGCTGGTGCAACGGGGAGTCGTTGCCAGCTTCGATGCAGCTTTTTCCAGATACCTTGGTCGCAATAAACCTGCCTGGGTACCACGGTTCAGCTACTCCGCCCCTGAAGCCATAGCCATGATCCACCGTGCGGGAGGCAAAGCAGTACTGGCCCACCCCGGGATGCTCAGTCCGGATATGCGAGTTATCGTTGCCTTGGTTGAGGAGTTGGCGCATCAAGGGCTGGATGGGCTCGAAGTGTACTATCCGTCCCACAGCAGGCAACTGTGCCGCAGGCTCATCAACCTTGCCAGTATACACAGGCTTCTGGTCACTGGTGGTAGTGACTTCCACGGCGCAACCAGGCCGGCCCACCCATTGGCCTCGAGAACAAATGGATTTTGCCCTCCAGCGTCCTTATTATCTCCCCTTCTGGCTGCCTTGGCCAACCAGCACGATCAGCAGCCATTCTTCCATTAAGTTGACCTAACTCCCTATATTATGCAGAGCATTCTCGTTGTTGATGATGAACCGAACTATCAGATTGTGCTTTCCGAGCTACTCAAAGACGAAGGTTACGAAGTCTTCACTGCGGACAGCGCCATCGACGCCCTTCCTCTGGTACACAATACCGATCTTGACCTTGTCTTAACCGACATGAAAATGCCGGGCATGGATGGCATCGAATTCCTTCAAAAGGTCAAGGAATTCAACCGAGAATTACCCGTCATCCTAATCACCGCCTACGCTGAAGTAGAACGTGCGGTTGAAGCCATGCACCTGGGCGCCTTCACTTATCTGGCCAAACCCTTCTCCAATCAGCAGCTCCTGGCGAGCGCCAACAAGGCTATCGAGCACTACGGCCTGGTACGGGAGTTACGTCGCCTGCGCGAAGAAGCCAGCCCCCGCACCGGCTTTAGCGGTATGATTGGCAAAAGCCCTTCCATGCAGATGGTGTACCAGCTGATTGAAAAAGTAGCGCCCACCTCGTCCTCTGTTCTTATCACCGGCGAGTCCGGTACCGGCAAAGAACTGGTGGCCCGCGCCATCCACGCCCGCAGTAAACGCAAGGATGCTCCATTCATTTCCGTAAACTGTGCCGCACTTTCAGAACATCTGCTGGAAAGCGAACTCTTCGGCCATGAAAAAGGCGCGTTTACCGATGCTGTTACCATGCGCAAGGGCCGTTTTGAACTAGCCGATACTGGCACCCTCTTTCTGGATGAAATCGGTGAAATGGCACCAAGACTGCAGGCTAAGCTGTTGCGAGTTCTGCAGGAAAAAACCTTTGAGCGGGTGGGCGGCAACCAGAGTATGCAGGCCGATGTGCGCATCCTTGCCGCCACCAATAAGGAGTTAAGGGATGAAATTGAGCGAGGTTCTTTCCGGGAAGACCTGTACTACCGTTTGAACGTCATCCACATACACCTCACCCCGCTGCGGGAGCGGACTGACGATATTCCGCCATTGGTCACACATTTTATTGAAAAAAGTGGGAAGTCTTTGGGGAAAAAACTTGACATCTCACTGGATGCTTTACGACTTCTGGTGAGTCTACCCTGGGAAGGCAATGTGCGCGAATTGGAAAACACCATTGAGCGTGCTGCTATCCTCTGCGAAAACAACACCATCACCCCGGAAGATGTGCAACCAGAGGGTAACATGCTGCCAAGCAGCCACCAGTGGAGTGAATCACTGGAACTGAACCAGTTTATTCCCGAGCATCTGACTCTGCCAGAAATTCTCAATGGTATTGAAGAACGCCTGGTGCGCGAAGCCCTGGAGGATGCAGATGAGATCCAGGCAAGAGCTGCGGAAAAACTTGGAATCACCAAGAGCCTGCTTCAGTACAAAATGAAGAAGTACAATCTGCAGCGCAAAAAACGCTAAGGAACTCTCGGACAGCATTCGTAACGCCGCCGAGTTTTCAACCCTCCACTCCCTACCCTCGTAGCCTCACGATGAAACGGCTTGGTTTTATGCTCGGACGCCCGCTGGCGCCACTGTACAGTCTGGCCATGCTGGCGCGTGCCCACGGGTACCGGCGTGGTTTTTTTGCTACCCATAGCTTACCGGTACCGGTTATCAGGGTAGGCAACCTGCTCATGGGGGGAACCGGTAAAACCCCACTTGTGCAGTATCTTGCCAGATTACTGCTCAAAAGAGGTAAAAAACCGGCAATCATTAGCCGGGGATACGGAGGTAAGGCAAAGGGCCCGGTCAACGTGGTTTCCGATGGCGATACACTGTTTCTAAATGCAGCCCAGGCAGGAGATGAGCCGCGTTTTCTGGCCGAATCCCTGCCCGGTGTTCCGGTGTTGACCGGGATTGCACGCCATCTGCCGGCCAGTGAAGCAGTAGCCATGGGTGCGGATGTGCTCCTTCTGGATGACGCCTTCCAGCACCTTGCCGTACAACGTGATGTTAACCTGGTACTGTTCAACGCCGACAGACTCGCCGGCAATTCCAGAGTATTTCCTGGGGGGG
>LFRM01108606.1_pt1 | contig 13498 bp, 8 predicted proteins | sample 618341 | NCBI WGS metagenome assembly LFRM01 (sample SAMN03654438, study PRJNA283298) | anaerobic digester metagenome | isolation source: pool of bioreactors CSTR01a, CSTR02a, and CSTR03a thermophilic anaerobic... | place: Denmark: Kgs. Lyngby | collected 2014-05-21 | reverse complement strand
GGCTCTATCGGTTTTTCCAGATAATCCAGGGCTGACGTCTTGATGGCCCTAACCGCGTATTTCTGGTATGCGGTAGTAAAGATCACCTCAAAATTTCTGTTCTCAAGCATTTCCAGGAGATCAAATCCCGTATAGGGACCCAGTTCCACATCAAGAAAAACCAACTGCGGTTTCTGGGCCGTGATCTCTTTGACCGCTTCGGGAACGTTGTTACAGACAGCCAGAATTTCAACATTGCTGAAATTTTCCTCAAGCAATCTGACCAGGGATTTGCTATGCATCGAATCGTCTTCGACAATAATTGTTCGGATCATGCTGCAGATATATAGGGTAAAACCAAAGACACAACAGTCCCGGAGGGACTTTCCTGTGCATGTTGTACATCCTTAATGGTAAAGAATGAATTTGTCCGGTTCATTTGGTTAATGATCTTCAAACGGTCTTCCGTCAATTTCAGGCCCAGGGATTCTTTCTTGAACCCGGATGTGTGCACTGCGTTTTGACTGGCAGATACTCCAATGCCGTTGTCCTCAATCTGACAGGATAGCATCCCCGACTTAAGTCCTATCTGTATCCGGATCTTGTATGGCCTTTCCCGGTTGACAAACCCGTGTTTTATCGAATTTTCCACAAACGGTTGCAGTATCAGGGGAGGGACCATAGTCGCCTGGCCGTTTACAGCGGGATCCGTTTCAATCGTGTAGCTAAAGGAAGTGCCGACTCTTACTTTTTCCAGTTCCATATAGGATTTAATGATTTCAATTTCCTGATCCAGGGGGATTTCCTTTTTTGACATAGATTCAAGTATCATACGGGTCAGCCCGGAAAACCTTCTCAGACAAGTCATCGATTCATCCGTACGGGATTCACGCAGAAGGGATTCCACGGTATCAACGCAATTAAATATAAAATGCGGATTCAGCTGAAAGTTTATGGCCTTCATATTTATTTCCATGAGCCTGCTTCTTAATTCCGTCGCTGTTTGTTTAAGCAAAGCTTCATCTTTCTTCTTCCTTATCCTGAAACCAAGCAGAACCAAACTGGAAGAAATCACTACAGCCAGAAAGACAATAATGAAGATTAAAGTCATCAGACGCTTGATTTTCCTCTCATGATCCAGGGCCTGCTGTTGTAGCTTTTCATTCAGAATCAGCAGTTCTATATGGCGTTTTTGGTTTTCTTTTTCTGCATTGGCCAATTGCAGGCTTTGCTGATAATTCTCGTTTTCTATGGAGGATTGCTGTAGTTTCAAATTGGCGATCTGGTGCAGCTGGTCCATCATTTCCAGGCGGTTCTGCTTTTTTTCGTTTTCCAGGTGCAGCAGGGCGATCTCTTGTTCCTTTTTTTCCGAATCGTATTTTGTCCTGATCTCCGCAATGGCTTGCACTACCTGTTCGTTGATAAGGGAGTCACTGAGCGACTTGTAAGCATACACATATTTCTCCACACTGTCCGGTTCATTCAGCCGGCTGAATACTCTGATAAAATCGCTGTAAATTTGCTGCACATACTCCTTCTTCTTCCCGTAAAAAACACGTTCGGCCTGTCGGAAATAATCAAGCGCACTACGATAATCTTTTTTAGCGTAATGAACGGTTGCCATACCGTGCCATGCACGTCCCACAGCTTCGGTTGTTCCTGACCTGTTTCCGTAATCCAGTATTTTATTCAAGTACACCAAAGCCTGGTCGTAATCCCCTGTCAATTTATATTCATCCACCAGGCGGCCATATATTAAACTTAAAAAATAGTCGTTCCCCACCTGAGTAAAAATTTCTTCTGCCCTGATCAGTGCCTGCAGGTATTTTTCCCTGTCTTTTTTATCAAAATAGATAAGGGCAATCCTGAAAAATGATACACCGACCGCATTGAGGTTGCCCTGTTCAGTAAACAGCACCTTTGCCCGTTCCAGATAGTTTAAGGCTTCATCGTAATGACGGAGTCTTCTGTAAATAACAGCAATATTGATTAAGGCATAGGATAATCCTGGATCATTGCTGTTCTCAAAAATTCTTTTGGCATCCAGATAATGCTGCAACGCCTTTTCGTAGTCGGATTGTTCCAGGTAAATATTCCCGATCCAGACATAGCCGTTGGCAAGACTGATCATGTCGCCTGTCCTGCGATAGATCTCGTTGGATTCCTGCCGGTATTCCAATGCCTTTTCGAGATCACCCCTGTGTATTAAAATAATGGCGATATTATCTTTGGTATTCGCGATCCCTGTGGAATCCCGCATCTGCATCACCAGATCAAGCCTTCTTTGTTGGTAAACCATTGCAGAATCAAAATCTCCTTTGGCCCTATGAGCGGTACCCAATCCGTTCAGGCTCATGCTGACACCTTTATCATAATGTATTTTTCTGGACAAAGCCAATCCTTTATGAGCATATTCGATGGCCAAAGACGGATCTACATCGTTGTACAACCAGGTTACTTGAAATAAATTATGAATCTTTACAGTATCAGATGTTGTGCTTTCTATTACAGATAAGAGGGAATCAATAGTCTGCCCTTGCGCAAAAAGACCCTGGGCATCAGGCCTGCTCAGAAGTAGAAAACAACCGATCAAGAACACTACTCTTTTAGATGGAAATTTCTCCGGGCACATAAGAAGTGCAGTAACAACAAATGTTAAAACAAAACAATTGTTTAAAAATGGTTATTTTTTTAGTACCAAACAACACACCTGTTGTCAGTTTGATGGACAATTGTGTATGTTTTAACCGACAAAAAACCACCATACCAAGTCGATAAACTTGGCATGTTGTGGGTTTCCGCACTTTTGATCTCAGGCCACTCAGGCCTGCTTTTCTATATCAGATTTTAGTTTTTCCTTAAGTAACAATTTTATATCACCCCTGTTTTGTAATGATATCTCTTTGAGATCGGCAGGCACTTGTGAAGGATCCACTTCAATTAAAACAAACGCTCTTTTTGGCTTGATGTTGTGCCTTGCGGGAAGATAGATTTCCGTAAGAAAATCATAGTTCAGGGCCTCGGAAATAATCATCAACAGCTCAATATCAATGCTTTTTCTGCTAAAAATATCATAAACCGTAGTTCTGGAACGATTGATCCGTTTTGCAAATTCCGCAACCGACAGGTGGCTTTCCTTCACCTTCTTCGCTATGATCTTACCGATAAAAATGTTTCCCATAACACTTAAGTTAATCTTTCTGAATCTGATAAATATAACATCTCAATTTCAATATTGAGTGTATGAATTTGATTTCAGCAGGTATGGGTTTGATTCCGGTATGAAAAAAGGGCTACCCAAGCAAAAAGTATTGAGAACTATTCTATCAGGGAAAGGATACGCGCAGGAATGTCCGTATTATCCATCAGACCGGCAAATTGTTCTGCTCCCGGTCCATAGGCGAATACCGGAACAACAGACCCCGAGTGCCCGGCTGTGCTGAAATAGGGGCGGCCGTCATATCCTATGTTCACACCACCTGTTTCATGATCAGCTGTAATTACGACCAGTGTTTCCGGATGGGCATCGGCATAATCCAGAACAACCTGCATGACCCTGTCCATAATCTCCATTTCGTCGATCAGTCCCTGTACATCGTTGTTATGGCCGTGGCCGTCAATACGTGCTTCTTCTATCATAAGGAAGAATCCTTCAGGATTGTTTTTCTTGTCCAACAGGTCCAGCGCTTTGGCCACAGCCTCAGGGAAAACCATCCTTACACTGGTCAGGACAACCAGTTTCCCGGAATTATCAAGTGCAGCGGCTATCTCCCAGGAATCGGAGAAGTCATATCCTTTGCCGGTAAAAACGCTTATCAGATCCAGGCTGTCTTCCCTGCTGTTAAAATGCTCCAGTCCATTCCCTATCAGGATGTCATAATCACTTTTTGTCAGTTGTACGGCGATCTCATCCCACAGTGAACGCTTTTCCACATGAGCATAAAAAGCAGCAGGTGTAGCATCCAGAATGGCTGTATTCACGACTATACCCGTAGATTTTCCCATCTCCCTTGCGTGCACCATGATGCTGGTAAGGGTATCTCCCGAGGCATTCAATCCGACGGTGCCGTTGTTGGTTTTTTCTCCCGTTGCCAGCGCTGTTCCCCCGGCAGCAGAATCGGTTACTTTGCTATCGGCAGAAAAAGTGGTGGCTATCCCCATATATTTGATTCTATTTATTTGGGATGTTCTGTAAGTTTCCCCGTTAACTGCCCTTTCCATAATCAGGGTTGACACCTGACCGAAACCCATGCCNNTCTCCTATCAGGTAAATGATGTTTTTTGGACCCGGCGGTTTATCTTCGGCAGGAAACAATAACGCGATTCCGATTAAAATAACTGAAATAGCAGTAATAATTAGAATAAGATTACGGTTGGTTTTTGTCATGATGGCTGTTTTTATCTCTGGACTTGTTGGCGAAATCTCTTGGAAGCAAGCCAAATTGGTTAAAGAAACATTTTGAAAAATAAGAAGGTGTGTTAAAACCTACCAGGTAAGCCACTTCGTTGATCTGGTATTCTCCGGTGGTTAGCAATTCGGCTGCTTTTTTCAGCCGGATTAGCTGTATGTAATCATTGGGAGTGACTCCCGAGACGGATTTGATCTTTTTGTGCAATCCGGAGCGGCTGACCGACATCTGGACAGCCAGACTGTCTATCAGGTTTTCCGATTCGGCCAGGTTGTTCATAATGATCTCGTTCACACGGGTAAGAAAATTCAAGTCCGCGCAGTTTCTGGCGATAGTCTGGGGCGGTGTCATGGGAGACGACGTGAAGATCTCTTTCAATTGGGTCCTGTTCTTGATGATACTGGCTATTTGAGCTTTTAAGAATTCCAGGGAAAATGGTTTTTCAATAAACACATCGGCTCCGTATTCCAGCCCCTGGGTTTTGGAACGAATATCGGTCTGGGCGGTAAGCAGTATAATGGGAATATGGCAATACATCGCCTCTGAACGAACTGATTTGCAAAAATCTATTCCATCCATGACGGGCATTAGAATATCGGTTATAATAACATCAATGATCCGGGTTTCGCCAAGACGCTCCAACGCTTCCTTTCCGTTATGTGCCGTTACAATATTGTAAAGCCTCCCAAGATTTACTGTGAGGAAATTAAGCAATTCCAGGTTATCTTCCACAATAAGAACTGTGTGGTCAAAGTCCTCGTCCGTATCGGATTGTACAGGCATACGCTCTCCTGCCGGTTGGCCGGAAGTGACTTCCAGCACATCATTTTCCAACGAGGCTTCTTCCGGGCTCGCCTCGACAAAAGGAATAACAACCTTAAATACAACACCCTCACTTTCGTTGCTGACGTCAATCCTTCCTTTGTGTTTTTCCACCAAATGCCGGACCAGCGCAAGTCCCACTCCGCTTCCTTCTTTACGCCGGAAGGTGCCCTGATCGTTAACCTGAAAAAAAGGCAGGAATATTTTGTCAAAATATTCGGGGGGTATTTCTTCCCCGTTATTGGCAACTTCCATGATCAGATCATCTCCGTTCTTGTCTAGCAGCACCTTGATGGTGTCTTTCGTGTATTTCAGTGCATTGTTGAGCAAATTTCCCACAATTTTGTTTATGGCCTCGGCATCTACAACACATACATATTCTCTTTCCGGGATTGTGACGTCCAATTTAATCCCTTTAAGTTTACAAATGGACTTAAACCGGTAGGAAACATCTTTTACGATGTCTGAGACATCGGCCGGATGAAAATTATACACAAAGACGTTCTGCTCAATTTTACGAAAATCCAGCAACTGATTGGCCAGGGTGTGCAAACGCTCAACATTCCGTTCCATTATATCAAGGTTCTCTTTGGAATGGTCTTCGGGAGGAAGCGAATGGATGATATTTTCCAACGGCGCTTTGATCAGACTTAACGGGGTACGGATCTCATGTATGATGTTCGTAAAAAAACTGATCTTCTGATCATATAATTCCTTTTCTTTTTCCAATTGATACTGGAGCATATTACTTTCCATCTTTCGCTTTTGGTTTCGTCGGGTTAGCAGCAGGCTCAAATACATAATAAAACCAATAAGAACCAAATACGAGGCGATCATGTATGGTCTTTTCACAAGCGGGGTTAGCACATGAACGGGGACAGAAAGTCCGGTTTCATTCCATATTTCATCACTGTTGGACGCTTTAACATGGAAAACATATTTACCGGGCGGCAGGCTGTTGTACAGGGCCGACCGGTCTAAACCCGAATGTGTCCATGGTTCTTCCAACCCCTCCATATAATAGGCGTACCGATTATGTTGCGGAGAGACATAACTCAAAGCGACAAAATCAGCTTTAAAATCAGAATGGCCCGGTCCGAGGGTTATTCCCCCGTTTTCATCGGGTTCCTGAGATTTATTTGAAGATTGTATGCCGGTTATCACGATTTCCGGAGGCAGATCATTAAAACGCAGCCGTTCCGGATGTAACAAAACAAAACCTCCTGTCTGTCCAAAGATGATTGTTCCGTCCGGCAATGAAAGCCCTGCATTATTGTTATACTGACTGCCCCTGGAAGATGATCCTTCCTCTATGAGCTTTACTTCTTGGCTTTTACCGTCTATACGACAGATCGCCCTGCCTGAAGTCACCCATAGATTTCCCTGGTTATCGGATGTGATGTCATTGATTATGGTGCCCGGGAGGTCCCTGTCTCCTACAACAGGATAAAATGTTCGGGTATTATTATCAAATCTACACAACCCGCCGCCTTCGGTGCCAATAAACAATCGGTTCCGGTTGTCCTGGTGCAGGCAGATCAATTTATTGACAGGTAATGATCCTTCTTTGTCCGAATTAAGATACTGAAGCCACGAATCCGAAACCGGGTTATAGCAAAACAACCCCTGTTCGTAGGTGGCCACCCAGATCAATCCTGTGTGGTCTTCCAGGATATCGTGAACCCGTGTGTTCCTGATTTGCGGGATTCGTCTGAAACAATCTTTTTCGGGCAGGTACTGGTCCAATCCCAGTAAAGTGCCAATATAGATTATTCCGTCAGACGATCTGTATACTTTATATACTGCCTGATGAGACAGTGTGGTGGTGTCTGCATCAATGGACTGGTAATGTCGTTTACTCCCGGTTTCCGGATGGTATCTGAGCAATCCGTCTGAATAAAAACCCAGCCACAATGTTCCTTCCATATCACAAATAGTCCGGAGGTTGGTGTATTCAATTCTTGAGGAATACAAATCAAACTGTCTGGTGACCGGATTAAACCGGCAGAGGCCTCCATCCTTGGACATACCTATCCAGACTCCGGTCGCGTCCCGTACAGGTGCTATACAGGAAACAACACTTCCTTCAGTATCAGGCACTGAATACCGTTTAAAAAAATCATAACCGGGCCTGAGATAATGAACACCGTCAAAATAAGTACCGACCCACAAACCTTTTTCTTTATCTATTACAATTGAAAAAACCGAACGCATTTCTTCCGGAGTATTGTAGGGCCTCATATCCAGTCTCTCGCACCTTCGTGTTTTTATGTTTAAGTAAAAAAGTCCGTTGTCAGCGCCAAGAAGTAACCCGTCGGGGCCGGGTTTCAAAATTACATTGATCCCCTGGATGAGTGTGCTCCCGGGTGTATTGATATACCTGTACATTGTCCCGGTATGATAATCATACCGTACCAACCCGTATTTGACCGTGCCAATCCACATACAATCGTTTTCCGTATCCTCCAGAAAACTTTTCGTGTCATAAGAATCGGAAAGACTACCGGTTTTACTGACCGGGAAAAAATCGAAAGCATCCCGTTTTTCATTGTAACGGCAAAACCCGCTTCTGAATGTGGAGGCCCAGATCTTTCCATAAGTATCTGTGGCAATAGTCCATATATGATTGGTAATTATATCTTCAGGAGCCTTATAATGTACGAGTGAAGATGTTGTCGGATAGTATCTGAATATCCCTTTTCCATAAGCAGCTATCCAGAGTGCCCCGTCTTTGCCGGCTACCATGTCATTTACCGGGCCCGAAATCCGGGTTCCGTCTTCAGTAGTAACTGCAAACGGCCTGAAGCTCATTGTGGCCGGCTGAAAAATGTATATCCCGTCATCCGTACCCACCCAGATATCCTTAGTATCTGTATCCTCATACAGTGACCTGATAAAGTTATTTCCCAATGAAGATGAGTCGCCGGGTATACTTCGAAATACAGTATTGGAATATCCGTTGTACAGATTTAACCCGTCTTTGGTGCCAAACCACATCAATCCCCGGCTATCCTGCAAAACAGTCCAGACCGAGCTGTGGGACAATTGTTCGTTGATGCCTGTCGCGTTGTTGTTTGAATAAGCAGAAACCGCAACAGGCAGCCAAAGGACAAATACAAAAAGGAATCTTCTCAAGCTAAGTATAATCACTAAAACAAAATTAAGATAATTCCTCCATAGCCTGCAGTAATTATCTTGTACAGAAATACAAATATTCTTCAAATCACGTCACGGAATTTCAATTTCCATTCATCTGGAAGCATTTTACAATATTTTTGCATTTCCGGGGAAGGAATTGCTATCATTTCCGTCTATTAATCGGTTTATTTGTCTTTATACTTAAAACCATTATGAGAAACATTATGAAAGGAGATTTTTTTAAATTGAAAATGTTTGTTTTGGCCTTGGCTGTTTGTGTGTCCGCAACAGCTTTTGCACAGACAAATGTGAAAATTTCAGGTGTAGTGCTTTCAGACACAAACGAGCCCTTGATAGGTGTTACCGTTGTGCAGAGAGGCACATCAAACGGGGCCACCACCGATCTGGACGGCGCATACAGCCTGGTGGTACCCGAGAACGCCGTGCTGGAAGCCTCCTATTTAGGCTATACAACAGAAGCAATGCCGGTGCAATCCGGCGTTTTCGTTTACAACTTCACTTTGAAAGAAGATGACAAGTGGCTGGAAGAAGTGGTCGTGATCGGGTACGGAATTCAGAAGAAAAAACTGATCACCGGTGCAACCATACAGGTAAAAGGGGAAAATATTGAAAAATTGAACACGGTAGACGTCCTGGGGGCATTGCAAAGTCAAAGTCCGGGCGTTTACATCACACAAAGCTCGGGGCAGGTTGGAGAAGGATACCGGATCAATATCCGTGGTCTGGGGACAACAGGCGAGACAACCCCGTTATATGTTATTGACGGAGTAGCGGGAGGTTCTCTTTCTTCCCTGAACCCCAGTGACATTGAATCCATTGATGTATTAAAAGATGCCGCTTCGGCTGCTATCTACGGAGCCCGTGCTGCCAACGGTGTCATTCTGGTTACAACAAAAAAAGGTAAAGCAGGAAAACTACAAATTACCTATGACGGTTATTATGGTGTTCAGAATGCCATCACCAACGGTGTCACTCCTTTGAATGCAGAACAATATATGGAGATCATCAACAAAGCGTTACTAACCCAGGACAGCAGCGGTGGATTGTTGTACAAATGGGAAGACGAATTGCCTGCATCCATGCTGGCTGCCATCAGGAACGGATCGTGGAACGGTACAAACTGGCTTAAAGAAGGGACCAACGCAAACGCGCCCATCACCAGCCACGCTGTTAACCTCATGGGAGGGAACGAACAATCACGTTTCTCCCTGGGTTTCTCTTACCTGATGCAGGAAGGAACTATCGGGTATCCGGCAACTCCTCATTACGACCGTTATACGGCACGTATGAACTCGGACCATTCCCTGTGGAAAAAGAACGGTCGGGACATCATCCGGTTTGGTGAAAACGTTGTATTCTCCAATTACAGCAGATCGGGCGTGAGCATTGGAAATATGTACAGTAACAACGTCCGTAATCTTTTGAAGATGTCACCGCTTCTGCCTGCATACAATGATCAGGGTGATTACTATATATATAAAGACATGGTGCAGGACGGCTGGAATTTTGAACAGGAATTAAACAATCCCCTGGCCCAGCTTGATTATACACGTAAGAACAGGAACTCCATAACCAGAAGGTTACAGGCAAATGCCTTCCTGGAAATTGCACCTGTGAGAGAACTCAAATTCAAGAGCAGCGTAGGCTACGATTACTATCAGAACTCCTACCGTTATTATGTACCCACTTACATTTTGTCTTCAAAGACCACCAACGATACGGATGACGTGACACAGGGGCAGTCCTGGAGTACCAACTGGACCTGGGAAAACACCCTTAATTATACGAAATTGTTCGGGGACCACTCTATTGATGTACTGGTAGGGCAGTCTCTGGAAAAATGGGGAAACGGGGAAAGCGTATATATCAAGAACTCGAACTCGCTGTTCCCGGGATCCTATGACCACGCCTATATAAGCAATACCCAGGGTCTGGACAATACCAATACCGACATATCGGGTGAACCTTCAACGGCAGGCGGACTGGCTTCTTTCTTCGGTCGTATCAATTACAACTTCAAAGAACGGTACCTACTTTCTCTGGTAATGCGTGCCGACGGTTCTTCCAACTTTGCCAGAGGCAAACGTTGGGGATATTTTCCGTCTGTTTCTGCCGGATGGATCCTGACCAACGAACCTTTCATGGAATCGCTTACTGACGTAATGAACTTCTTTAAACTTCGCGGAAGCTGGGGACAGAACGGGAACTGTAATATTGACAATTTCCAATACCTGGCCACGATTGCTTTCAATACCAGTGCCTATTTCTTCGAAGACAAAAACACGCCTTCCACCGGTGCCTATCCGGATATTCTGCCCAACGCAGACGTTACATGGGAAACTTCGGAACAGCTGGACCTCGGTTTTGATGCACGTTTCCTGGACTCCCGCCTGGGTGTGAATTTTGACTGGTACATCAAAACCACCAAAGACTGGCTTGTTGTTGCCCCCACTCTTTTATCCTATGGCACAGGCGCTCCCTATATTAACGGAGGAGACGTAGAAAACAGGGGCGTTGAACTGGCACTTTCCTGGTTTGATAAAATCGGAAAAGATTTCCAGTACGACATCAATTTGAATTTCGCACACAACAAGAACAAAGTGCTGCGACTGGCCAATGAGGAAGGCATCATCCACGGACCAGACGCGGTTATTGCGGAAAACACCACCGAATCTTTCCGTGTCCAGGTGGGGTACCCCATGGGCTATTTCTGGGGATACAAAACCCTCGGCGTGTTCCAGAATCAGGCACAGATCGATAAATTCCTGGCAGAAGGCGGCGCAACCAAGCAAGGCACACCGGCTCCCGGAGACCTTATCTTCCAGGACACCGACGAAAACGGTGTAATTGACGAGAAGGATAAAACGTACATAGGAAACCCGCATCCCGATTTCACAGGTAGTTTATCTTTAAATCTTTCCTATAAAGGTCTTGACTTCTCAATGACAGCCTACGGAGCATTCGGTCAACAAATACTCAAAGGCTACAGGTCATACTCTGACACCCCCAACGACAACTATACTACCGATGTCTATACAAAATACTGGACGGGAGAAGGCTCTACCAATCGCTATCCAGCATTCTCTTACGGAAAACATGAAAACTTCAAAGATATTTCCGACATCTATATTGAAGACGGGGATTACGTAAAAATCTCCAATGTCACCATCGGTTACAATTTTAAAAATGCCTGGAAAAGTTTCCCGGGATCACAACTTAGAGTTTACGTAGCCGCTCAGAATCTGCTTACCATTTCCAACTATTCCGGTATGGACCCCGAAGTGGGTTTCGGTGGTGGCGTTACCTGGGCTTCCGGTGTTGACAACGGATACTACCCCAGCTCCCGCACTTTCATGGTAGGCGTGAACCTTAAATTTTAACTTGTAAGAAACAGACACATATGAAACGTTTAACATATATTATAGCAGCAAGCATCTTTCTTTTTGCAGGTTGTGAAAGTTTTCTGGATACCGAAAGCTATACAAAGAAAAACACTTCCAACTTCCCGGCAACACAAAGTGATGCCGAACTCATGATCACAGGCATTTATGCCTCTATGAACGATCTTATCGCAAATCCCGAATCACATCCCTTCTTCATTTTTGAAATGGCCGGAGACGACCGTTTTGGAGGTGGCAGTACCAGCAATCGCGGATCACAATCTCTCGATCGTCTTATGAATGCCGGTATAAGCTTCCTGGAACCCTTATGGCAGGAAAGGTATTCCGGAATATTCCGGGCCAACAATGCCATCGAAACCATGGACAATGTGACGGAATGGAGTACTTCCGGAAAACGGGAACAATTGTTGGGCGAAGCCCACTTTTTACGTGCTTTCTTCTACTTTGACCTGGTTCAGGTGTTCGGGGAAGTCCCCCTTATTCTGGAAACAGCCCCGCAGAACCTGCCAAAATCCCCTGCAGACGACATTTATGCCCAGATAGCTTATGATCTGAAACAGGCCATAGACCTGTCACCCTCACAGAAATTTCCGGAATACGGATCCGGACACGCTTCCAAATGGGCTGCAGAAGCACTGATGGCCCGTGTGTTCCTGTTTTATACCGGTTTTTACAACAAAACCGAGCTTCCCGTAGCAGGAGGAGGCTCCATTGGTAAACAACAAGTCATAACCTATCTGGAAGACTGCATCAACAACAGCGGCCACACGTTGGTCAGCGACCAGCGCAATATCTGGCCCTATACCAATCCTTATACGGGAGCCGACTACCAGTATGTGATTGAAAACGGATTGCTCTGGGAAGGTGACGGCTGTAAGGAAACGATCTTTGCCCTCAAATTCTCCAACACCGGAGACAGAGGTCGTTTTAACCGTATTGTAGAATATTTTGGAATGAGAAAATCTGATGCAACCTGTTTCCCCTTCATTCCCCAGGGTTATTCTAACGGTCCTGTAAATTCAACCCTTTGGAATGATTGGATGTCCGACCCCAATTATACCGGAGATCCCCGCCTGAGAGGTTCCATTTGCCGGGAGCAGGATGAAATCCCCAATTATGCCGGTGACAAAACCAAAGAAGTGGAAAAAACCCGTCTGTGGGCCAAGAAATACCTTGGGGTAGGAGCTTACGAAGGCAATAACCTGATAATCTCCTTTGCTTATTTCTATGGCGGGACCAATAACCGCCAGGTGGGACTTACCTCTGATCTCATTCTCATTCGTATGGCCGATGTGTACCTGATGCATTCCGAATTGACCCAAACTGTTACTTATCTGAACAAAGTACGCCAACGTTCCGGGTTACCTCCCTATGCTACCTATTCCCTGGAATCCCTGAAAAAAGAACGCCGCTTCGAACTCTGCTTTGAAGGCATTCGCTGGAACGACCTGCGTCGCTGGGGTGATGTACAGGAGAAAGTCAACAACCAGGAAGGTGTAGCCATTACCAACCGCGGTGTTGCAGGAAAATACACTTTCGGCTCCTTCGACTTCATGCAACGCTATCAGCAAACCGGAGGCGGATTCTGGAAGATCCCCGAATCCCAGATCACCCTCTCTGAAGGCGTCCTGGAACAAAATCCTGGCTGGGACAGTGCTTATGATTTCATAAGCTTGCCCTACTATGCAAATTGAGTGCAACGCACACATTGTTCTTTTCGCTGATTAT
>LFRM01206543.1_pt1 | contig 13500 bp, 12 predicted proteins | sample 618341 | NCBI WGS metagenome assembly LFRM01 (sample SAMN03654438, study PRJNA283298) | anaerobic digester metagenome | isolation source: pool of bioreactors CSTR01a, CSTR02a, and CSTR03a thermophilic anaerobic... | place: Denmark: Kgs. Lyngby | collected 2014-05-21 | reverse complement strand
CTGTCGGGAGCGCTGCAAAAACCACTTTGCAAAAACAGGGAAATTGTTCTTGCAAAAAACACCGATGCGGATAAACAAACAAAACGATATGTACATTAGCACTGATTAACCGCATAAACAGGGATCAACCTCAACAACAAACAAGCCTGTTAAATCAGACGCTTGTCACTGAAGATAGAGATATGATAGGGGGGGACTGGGATTAAAACAAAGGATTCCTTTTATCCCATGGCTAGTTTACATAATGTTCATTATGGGAAGTTAGAGAAGATGGTCAAAAGCTTTGGAAATACCAATGTTACGGCATTTTGGATGTTCATTATAAATATAAATCCTGTGCATAAAAATACGTTGCATACGGTTTACAAGTCTTATGTTTGAATGTCAATCTCTCTTCACTGATTGAACTGCAACAGCTGACCAAATAATCGCCTGATTAGCTCCTAATTATTTGCGATTTAAGGCCTTTAAAATGTTTTTTATGAGGTTTATATCATGCGGATGTGATTAAGGCCCTTTATAAGCTGTATTCCGCTTTGATATAGCATGAATAGTCTCCTCAGTTGAGCCTGAGCACCCCCAATTAAGCTTCCGAGGTTGCGTTAAACCCAGCCCCTGATTAAGAACTTAACCCTTCCTTTATCCATAGCACCAGAACGATCTCATCGCAAAAACGACTATATTTACGCTTTTGCGATTATAATGGCAAGTCTGCTAGAATAAGGTCATGCCCAGATCCATGAAAGGAACCTTTCGCCAATGTATGTGATTTATGGTTATTGTGAATTGTTTTTGCCTTATGCCGCTAATCTTAAGGACAAGCGCATGGTGATTCGCAGTATTACTGATCGACTTAAAAAACGCATTAATATTTCAATATTGGAAATCAAGTACCAGGACTTATGGCAGCGTTCCATGTTGGGCTTTGCTGCCGTGGTAAACACTGAAACCGATCTCAACCTGGTTCGTGATGCTATGCAATCCACACTCGACCTGCACCTTCCTGAAGCCGAGATAATCGAACTGCATTCTCATATTGTTCCCATCATTTCCGAATAATCAATACTCTCCCATTATTTACCTCGACAAATAGGCAGGAATCTCCTAAATATTGTAGAAAATTGTCATTACTTACTTTTTTGTAAAAAAAGATTTGCCGAGGAAAGGAATGAGTTATTATGAAAAAAGTAAGTAGCCTGTTAAAACGTTGTTGCATTGTGTTCCTGATTACAGTATTAGCATTCTCTGGTCTTGCATTCGCAGCACCAAGTGCACAAGCAGATACCGTCAAAACAGTCACCATTGCCTCTGGCACTATATATGCGACCCCCATGTACATTCGCGACAGCGGCAAACCAGGCCCGGTTGTTATGATTGTAGGCGGTGTTCATGGTAATGAACCGGCCGGATACACAGCCGCCGCACAGGTTAAAAACTGGGACATCAAAAAAGGCAAATTGATAGTACTGCCCAAGGCCAATAAGAAGGCCGTGGAGCGGCGTACCCGTACCTACAATGGTGATTTAAACCGCGATTTCCCCCAGGGCAAAAACCAATCAGCCGATACAGCATTAGCCAGATCTATCTGGTCAGCAGTTAAGAAATATGATGTTGACTGGCTGATGGACATGCATGAGGGTTACGGCTATTGTAAACGCACCAAGTCAGTTGGCCAGAGCCTGATTTACTACCCCAATAGCACCACCCAGACCATGGCCAAAGCAATTGTTAATAATCTGAACAAGGGTATATCAACTTCTTACAAGAAGTTCAGCCTGTTCAAGTATCCGGTAAAAGGCAGTCTGGCCAGGGCAGCCGGACAGTATCTGGGGGTACATGCCTTTATCTTTGAAACCTGCGATGACCCGGCTTTGAGCACTCGCGTTAAATACCAAACCAAAGCGGCTAATACCCTGCTGTCACGCCTGGGTATGCGGTAATAAGCTCAGAGGTTGTCAAGGTCCTGCGAATATGTTGTGGTTCAATAACCCTGGCCAGGTCAGGGTTATTGATCTGCATATCTCTATACACAGGACTGCTCCGGTAGTAGAGACCGGGCGGTGCAGATGAAGAGATTATGCCGCGTATGCTGCGCTGACTGCGCGGTGTGGGTGAACTGCGGGTGGTTCGCGGCGAGTTCTGGGCAGATGATCTTCTGCCTGGTGCGGTTGTGCCTGGTGGGGATTCACCACCGTAGGTATGACTGGAACTGTTTCTCTCACCCTGGAGTTCAGCGATGGAGGCTGCCAAGTCGTCGGCTGCGATGTACTGAGCCTGTTTTTTTTTAGGCACCGCTATTTTCCAGGCCTTGCGCAGGTCAGCTTTCTCGTTCCAGGCAATGCGATTGTTGATCATCCAGGGGATTATGGAGATATCGGACGCATATTGAGCAAAAAGGTCGATGGCTTCTATTTCAGCCCAGATTAAGGGGAAAATTGCGCGAAAATATTCTTGATCACCTTTGTAAAAGGCCTGTTGGGCTTCAGCATTATTAAGGTAGTTCCCCTTGAGCTGGTAATACCGGCTTACCACTATCTTGGCCAGGCAGAGTACCGCTGTGGCTATCTCTCTGCTGACCAGCCAGCTTCCCGGGGTACGGTATTCAAACCCCCCGTGGTTTTTGTTGCGGTATTCGCTTAATTTGCCGTAGCGCCGGCGGCGTTTGACCGCGGTAGTTTGATCTTCAATAAGAAATATGGGTATGCCCAGGTAATTGTCCAGTGCACGCAGCAAACCGGCGTTTAAGGTTATATTGCTGAAATGGATATGGCCGCCGATTGAAAAGCCCGGAAATGGCTGGCTGCCTGCCACCCATTTTACATTTGCGTATGGTGCCATGCGGTTGGCATTGCGCAGGGCGTCTCTTATATTTAGGATTAAATGCTGGGGATCACGTTCCGGCCGGGGGCGGATTTCTGCAATCGGCCTTTGCTGGCGATTGGGCACACGGATGGCATCGCAGCCGACAATGCCCTCTTTGGGGAAAAACTCCGAAGCTGCTACCATCTTGCCGCTTCTGCTGTTCACCAGCATGAATTCGGGGTCAGCCCCCAGTTTAACCTCGCGCTCCTCCTGGAACAGGGTTTTCTCCATTTTCTTGGCCAGACGTTCTATATCTTTGGCGCGCAATTGTGGAGAGAGGTCGAATCCGGCTATTTTCCATTTCCTTTTACCGGTTAAAACGATTTCAACCATGACCATATCCAAGCCCAGCAGAATGGAAACCCGGCGCGCGATCTGGGCTACCTTAAGACTCTCATTCTCTTTGATGTACTTCACCCGGGCTGCTTTGCCCAGTATTTCCACGCGAATCGAAATCACTTCCAGATCGTAGACCAGGATGTGATAAATACGGTTGATGCTGTCTTCTTCCCTGTTCAAGCATTGCAGCTTATTTACCTGAAGAACCGCAAAGGCTTTTTCCTCATCCATAGCCAGAACCATGGCCTGGGTTGGATTGAGCACCCTTAAAGGGTTGGGGCCGTTTAAAACTGTTATGTCGAGGTAATCATGCCCCATGAATTTGGTTTCAACACTCTGTACAGTCAATTCTGACTGGGTCAGGCGTTCTATGAGCTGTTTGGCGGTTTCATTGGCAGCATACATGAATTGGATATTCATAGGCTAGACCTTTCTGTTAGTTTCATTTTCTGTTCCAGAGCCTTGTAAGTGCAAAAGTCGGTTAATAACTGCAGGTGTCGACGGCGAATATCCGGCTCGTCAAAATGCGATGGCTTAGAATTCACCTCCAGGATCCATACTTTACCGTCAGGATCAATGGCGATATCCATAGATACAATAGCCAGAGTAAATCCCAGTCGTTCTTCCAGCAGTGCTGGGACATGGCTGCTGATATACTCCAGTTGGTTTATGATTCCAGCCCTGACAGCCGGGTTGGGGAAAACATGCCTGATAACCGTGTTGAAATCCTCAGCCCGCCCGCCATTGGGGATATGGGTCACGAATTGTCCTTTACTGGCCACTCGCATTGCTGCTCCGGTTATAACCCATGAACCGGTGGCATCTTTTTGGAACTGAGCGCGTATGTCAAAAATTCTCCCTTTATACCTGCAGAGCTCCACCACCCGCTGCAGCAAGAAATTGTCGCTTACCTGCATTTTTTCTGTAATAGCAGTGTAAAGCTGATCAAGCGAATCATACTTGTGCCATTTGGTTGGATGGCTTGATTTGGCCAGGTAATAGCGGTTGGATTGGGCCGTTATCTTGATGATGCCTTTGCCCAGTGAGCCGTCAATCGGCTTGAGCAGAACCTGGTTGTAGCTGTTGAGCATTGCTTCCAGATTTCTGCGATTGAAAAGCATGGTATGCGGGAACAGGCCGGCAACAACCGCTGCCCCTTTGGCGGCCTGGTACACTTCCCACTTGTTTAAAAAGCGGCTGTTAAACATAAAAAGGTTGGGATCGGCTTCAAATTGGTTCAACAATGCATTTATGTCCGGCTTGTTTTCTACACTCCGTCTGCGGATGCGATTGTAGACAATATCAGGACGGGGGAAAAAGCCCCGCACCCATTTATCATCCGCATCAGTAGTCACCCCTTCGATCAGGCCGGTTCTTTTGTCAACCCCGGAAGCCCCGAACATGTAAATAAAAATCCCTCGCTTGCGGGCGAATCTGATCATTTCTTTGTTTATCTTGGTTTCAGAACGTCCTGGGCAGCCGCCGGGCTTGATGGCGCTGCTGAATATCCCCACCACCGGACCCAGGTAGAGGGAATGCCTGTCAAAATGGTAAATGCGGTAGGATCCAGCTGGTATCTTCAAACAGGCCGCAACCCGCCGGGAAACTTTAGCTAAGCCCGATTTGCCCGGTAGCATCGGGCGCGAGAATTTGACCGGACATGACTGGTTGCCGGCATATGCTGTCAAACCCTGAGTTGTTTTGCTGTCTGCGGATCTGTCAACTTCCAGTTCTGCAATATGCTTTTGCATTTTTGTGCCCCTTGCTGGTTTGTTTTCTAATCCATCATATGAATAATGGCAATATACCGTGCTTGTTGTGTCAACAAGATACCAAAAATTAAAATACCGGTACGAATGTACCGGTATAAATCGGCAAGGCGGGGATTTATCGTGAGCGAGCGGTTTTGACCCTGAGTCTTTGACCTCAATATTATCGTTATGGCACTGGGGATGACCGTAAGCGGGCGGTTTGAACCGTTCCCGCTGGCATACGGACCACGGCTTATTCATTTTTCAGATAGCAATTCCCCTGTTTAAACCATCCCATTATGCTTCAGCTAAACATTGAAGCGGAAGTGTATGATATCACCGTCAGCGACCACATAATCCTTACCCTCCAGCCGGAACAGGCCCTTTTCTTTGACAGCGCCCATGCTGCCCAGTTCATATAAGTGTTGAAAGGCCACCACCTCAGCGCGAATGAAGCCGCGTTCCATATCGGAGTGGATCTTGCCTGCGGCCTTGCGTGCCGGGCTGCCCGCCGTAATGGTCCAGGCTTTGACCTCATCCTCCCCTACGGTGAAAAACGACAGCAAGTCCAGGCTTTGATATACAGTTCTGGCCACCCTGACCAGGCCCGATTCCTGCAAACCCATCTCCTGCATAAACTCTTCGCGCTCATCTCCCTCCAGTTCGGCGATATCCCGCTCGATGCTGGCGGAAACCTCAACATAGGGAAGCTGATGGCTTTGCAGGTAGTTTATCACTGCTTCCTTGCCGGGGTAAGTCCCTTCAATAAGATGGTCTTCCCCGATATTCAGACAGATCAACATGGGCTTGATGGTCAGGAACTGATATGACAGCAGCAAATCATTTTCTTCCTCATCCAGTTCCACCGTGGACAGGGCCTGCTCATTCTCCAAGGCCTGTTGCAGTTTATGTAATAAGGCCAGCTCTTTTTCCTGAGCTTTTTTCTTCTTGCCCGCTTCGATGCGTTGGATCCTGCGCTCTACATGACCCAGATCGGCCAGGAGCAGCTCATAATGGATGGTTTCGATGTCCCTTACCGGATCGATATTCTCGCCGTGATAAGGGACATTGTCATCTGTAAAAACCCGTACCACGTGCAGCAGCGCATCAGCTCTGCGCACCGCATCCAAAAACACCGCGGCGGCCTTCTCACTCCCCGGACTCAGCCCGGGTATATCCACCAGTTCCAATTGCGCATAGGTGGTCTTTTTCGGTTTGTACAGTTGAGACAGCCAGTCCACCCGGTAATCCGGAACACGCGCCATGGCCGTGTTGGTCTTTCCGGCCGCCTGGGTTTTCACCTTGCTCTGCGTCATCAGTTCAAAGATGGTGGTTTTGCCTACCATAGGTAGTCCGATTATTCCAAGTTGCATGAGATCGTTCCCTTCCTAGGCGTGTAATTGAGGCATTATAATCACTGCTGTTTTGACCTTTGTTCAGAGTTGGTTGGTTATTCGTCTCTGTCCAAGAGAGTCCAGGATTGATGATTTAACGTACTTTGTTCAGACCTGCCTGGGTATCCCTCATAGAGGGCGTTTGGTATAGTCTACATACCCTATGATCTGCGGAGTGATGCTTAAGCACTCCGGTCCCGCTTCGGTCATGACATAGGTGCTCTCCGTACCGATAGCCCCTTCCGCGAAGACGAATTTGGGCTCCAGGGCAAAAACCATGCCCGGCATTACGGGGGTTTTCATGCCCGGGGCAAATACCGGCATTTCATCTGTTTCCAGGCCTACTCCATGACCCACAAAGCGCACCCGGTTTTCTTTATAGCCCAGAAAATGCTCTTTATACCCCAGCTCTTCAGCGATTTTCACCGCCAGCAGGTATGGCTCTTCCGCCGGAGTGCCCGGTTTTAGTATTTTCAGCATTTCTTCATTGATCATCAAGGCATCGCTAAAAGCCTGCTCCATTTTAGGAGGAAGCTGCCCAATACAGAAGACCCGGGTCTGATCGCCGCAATAGCCGTTGGCCACCCCCACATAATCGACAAAAACCACTTCATTGCGTTCCAGCGTCTTGTTGCCTGCACCCTGCGGCCAGGCCGGGGTCAACCCCGAACCGCTGACTGAACCGTCCATATAGCTGGCCATGGCGCATGAACTGCCAAAGCAGACATTGCCCAAAAAATAATCCTGGTTGAAAGCCCTCATTTTGGTATTGCCGGCCAGACCTGCCCGCCGCATGGCTGCCTCAAAGTAACTGGCCAAATCGATTTCCCGCATGCCTTCCCGCAAAACTTTCGGGATTTCGGAGAAACCGGCATCGACTATGCGCATGGCAGTTCGTATTTGTTCAATTTCAAAAGGCGATTTTATCATGCGGATCTTTTTGATCAACGGGGTGACATCAACAAAGGTGGTATTGGGAAAGTTGCGCTGATAGGCCATATAGTTGTTTACCGGCAGCACATCGAATTCCAGGCCGATTCTGCCCAGGCTGGTGTGGCCAAAGGATTGCAGTATGCCCGGCATTTCCTTGGTACCTTTCATGGGAACCACGTTTTTCAATGGCGACTCCTCTTGGCCCCGGCGCAGGCTTTTACGGATCATCAACACCGGTTCTCCTTGAGTGGGCACGAAAAGCTGCGCGTTTTGCACCGTTCCGGCCAGGTAGAACATGTCGCTGTTTAAGACGATTATCGCCCCGTCAAGCTCGCTTTCTGCCAGTTCTTGCTGGAATCTGGCAATTCTTGATTCAATCTCTTCTCTGGGTGTCAATAGCATTACTTACTCCTCCCTCCTGTTTGTAACCACTGTTAGTTTACATAATATTTATTATGTTTTCTTCTAACAGCCCTAACCCTTAAATCAGCTCCTTTGAAGCTTAACATTCCCCGCTGAACAACTGGTAATTGCCTGCTCTAACACTTTATCAACCTCCTGGAAAGCAAATCAGGGAGCGATAATCCCGTAGGCTACGGGCAAACCGCTCCCCGCTTTTGCGAATCCCATCATTTTAAAGATATCTCCCCAAAGGATACGATAAAAAAGATGCCGTTGACCAGTATTCCCAGGGCCAGGATGGCGTATCCCCCACCGGGAGAAAAGTGGTACAATCGGGCGGCATTGCTGGTATTGAAAAAGAACAGGGCAATGGCCAGCACCAGCAGCAAAATCACCAATTTGGGCGCTCCTGAACCGGGGAAGAAGATCAACAGGTAGGCTCCATAGGCCAGGAGCATCCACACATTGAGGTTCTTTAACAGTTTATAGGTAAAATCACTTTTTTCCGACTGCCCTTTAACTTCCTCAGGTAATTCATCCATATTGACAACTTCGATTTCTTTCTCCGCCTTTTGGGCGATATACTGCAGCATCCGCTCATACATTTCTGCAGGAGGAGTAAGGCCGAAAAATCCCACTTCACTTTTTATGAAAATAAAGCCATCATCCGGATAAGTTGTATACATGCGGATCGGGCCTATGCCTTTGACCAGATATATCCCCACCCTATAACCAGGCCAATCCGCGCCAATAATCGGGCAGAGGGTGGACTGCCCCTCCACTCTGATCACATTGGTAATGGCCTTCCAGGGCACAACCTTGGTATAAAAGCCCCAGCGCAGGATCAAGCCTTTATCCCCCAGTTTGTAGGAGAGATTAAACGCCCCTATTACCAACAGGGCAAACAAGCCCATGAATACATAAGCTGGTATCAGCAGCATTGTCTTAAGCACCTGATCTTCAGGATCCAGCGAATAATCGATCCCCCACAGGGCAATTGCAAATGCTGCGACCACTACTAAGATGGTAAGCCAGACCCCTATGCCTGGTTTTGCACGATATTCCATATCCCTATCTCCTTCCCCGGTTAGATCTTTTATATCCCGGGTTATTTATATTCATAAAACCCCTGACCGCTCTTTTTACCCAGATGACCGGCTCGGATCATAGTGGTAAACAACGGATGAGGGCGATATTTATTGTCATGAAACTCTTCACAGTACAGCAGCATGGCGTTGTGCAGGTTATCCAGCCCGATTATGTCTGCCAGGGTCAGCGGCCCCATTGGAAGTCCCAGACCTGCGCAAATCGCCCGGTCAATATCCTCCCGTGAGGCCAGGTTGTCGCAATAAATGTGAATGGCCTCGTTGATCAGGGACAAAACCATGCGATTGTACAAGTAGCCGGGGCTTTCCCGGTTGAGCACCACGCTGATTTTGCCGATGCGGGCACAGAACTCGCGTGTAATATCAATAGTCTCATCGGCTGTTTCCAGGCCTTTTACCAGCTCCACCAGGGGCCGTTTGGGCACCGGGTAAAAGAAATGCATCCCCAGTATTTTGTCAGGCCTGTGGGTATTAGCAGCTATCTCGGTGATAGAAAGCGTAGAGGTATTTGAAGCCAGTATGGTATGCGGAGGACAGAGGCTGTCCATCTGGGTAAAAATCTGCTTCTTAACCGCCATGTTTTCTACTACTGCTTCGATAACCAGATCGGCCTGGCCGGAGTATTCCAGATCAGTGGTACCTTCTATACGGGCTAAAGCCTCTTCCATCTGCTCACGGCTAAACTGGGCGCAATCCACCATGGCCTGCAGATTCTTTTCAATGGTGCTGATCCCGTTGTCTACCAGCCTTTTCTGGAGGTCGCGCAAAATCACGTTGTACCCGCCGGCAGCAGCCACCTGAGCGATACCAACCCCCATGATACCGGCTCCAAGTACGGTAATGGTTCTCACTCTGTACTACCCTCCCGCTTACGGATCACCAAAGCTTATTCCAATGCTCCGGGCGGCCTGTACCAGGTCCCCGTTTGGATCAACTTTGCGGATTTCTTTTATGGCTTCAACCAGGGGCACTGATTTGATCTCATTGCCCTGCAGGCTCACCATAGTGCCGTACTCGCCGCGAACGAAGGCCTCTACCGCGGCAACCCCATAGCGAGTACCCAGGATGCGGTCGAACGGGATAGGCGAGCCGCCCCTTTGCAGGTGCCCGAGCACCGTCACCCTTATTTCCACATCGCGAAGCACCTTCCCCAGGTCTTCAGCTACCTTCTCGCCAATTCCCCCCAGGCGAATGGGATCATGGCTGGTCGGAACGTAATTCTGTATTACCATTTCGCCTCCAATGGGAAAGGCCCCTTCGGCTACCACGATGATGCTGAACTTCTTGCCCTGGCGATACCTTTGCGCTATTTTCCTGCGTATGGCCTCAATAGAAAACGGGATCTCGGGGATGAGAATAACGTCGGCGCTTCCGGATATACCGGCATGCAGGGCTATCCAACCGGCGTAGCGGCCCATTACTTCCAGAATCATCACCCGATGATGAGACTCAGCGGTAGTATGTAGGCGATCCAGTGCTTCCGAAGCCGTATTCACCGCAGTATTGAAACCGAAGGTAACATCTGTTCCCGAGAGGTCGTTATCGATGGTTTTGGGGACTCCCACCACCGAAATGCCTTTTTCATAGAACTGGTTGGCAATATTGAGGGTTCCATCCCCGCCAATAACAATCAAGCCGTCCAGGCCAAGATGCTTGAGATTGCTTATCGCCCGATCTGATTCATCGGTTTTCAGGAGGCCTTCCTGAGTGACAGTGATAAACGCAAACGGGTTGTCGCGGTTGCTGGTTCCCAGAATAGTGCCTCCGGTATGGCTGATACCGGAAACCTGGCGCAAATCCAGAGCCATATAATTGTTTTCCACCAAACCGCGGAAACCGTCCATAAAACCGATTACCTCTATGCCATACTTGATGATAGCTGATTTGGTGATAGCGCGGATAACCGCGTTCAGTCCGGGGCAATCCCCTCCTCCGGTCAATATGCCGATATGCCTTACCTTGGTCACTTAATCACGCCTCCTTTAATTGGTGAGCCAGACTGACCACAGATGCAAATTGCCCAAATCGCTCCTGTACTTTCTGTATTCTTTGCTATAATTGCATTTCCCTGTTATAATTACGGCTTTTCTGTGAGAACCAGGGATACTATCATAGGAGTCCGATTGCGAATCACATGCAGTGTAATGGTATCTCCGACCTTATGCTTTTTCAATATTTCCTGCAGCTCATCATATGAATTTACCGGGGTCTGATCGATTTGGGTGATAACATCATATTGAGTCAACCCTGCTTTGGCAGCCGGCGATCCATTCGCAACCCCGGCTATTATGATACCTTTGGCCTCTATCCCCAGCGATCGGGCGATTTCTTCCGTCACCGGCTGCAGATAGATGCCGATATAAGGCCTGATTACCTTACCCTGTTTTATCAGGTCATCCAAGACCTCGCGGACTGTATTTATGGAGATGGCAAATCCGATTCCCTGAGCCTGCGCGTTAACTGCAGTATTGATGCCCACTACCTCGCCTTTGAGATTTAACAAAGGGCCCCCGCTGTTGCCCGGATTGATGGCAGCATCGGTCTGAATCAGGTTTTTGTATACGCGGTCCTCGATCTGCATGGGCCGGCCTTTGGCGCTGACCAATCCTGCTGTAACGGTATGATCCAGCCCGTAGGGATTGCCGATGGCCACCACCCAATCCCCTACTCTAAGACTGTCCGAGTCTCCCAGTTCCAACCAGGAAAACTTCTGATTAGCGGAGATTTTAAGAACCGCCAAATCCAATTCATAGTCCTGTCCAACAACGGTTGCCGGGAATTTCTCCCCGTTGGCCAGATTTACGGTGATGCTCTCGGCATGATCAATAACATGTTGGTTGGTGACCACATAACCATCTTCGTTGATGATTACCCCAGAGCCGATACCTGTCTGTACACTCCGCTGAGGGGGGAGGCGATCGCCAAAAAAGTCGCGGAAGAACGGGTCAAAAAACGGATTGTTGGTGGTTACTCGGGTAGTGGTTTCAATATTGACTACCGCCGGACTGACCCTGCTTACCATATCGGCAATGCCGGTGGGGTCAATCAACACTGAACCCCCTCCCAGGGGGCTGGACGGCGGCGTTTGTACCTGATTCTGAGTATTGGGCTGCTCAGCCGGCGTACCCTTGAGGCTGTCAGCCAAATAGAAGCTGCCAAATCCTATGGCTGCGCCCAAAAGCAATATTAAAAAAAACTGTAGGGTTCGGTTTTGGTCCATTTTTTCACCTTTCCCACTGTCCGTTACCTGCCATACTTAATTATACTAAATATTTAACTTGTCCTGAATATATTGCTGCCAATCATCCCGGTGACAAATGGGGACGGTCTGGAGTGACCCCATAATGGTATACACTTTGGGGACGGATAAAAATGATGTTTTTTTATGTACTCAAGATACTTTTTGTTTATACATGCTTGGGGGGACACCCCCGAGCTTTTTTTGGGGTCTATGATTTATATAATAATCCATATATTCTTCAGTTATTTGTTTAACATCGTTATAATCTTTAATCTTTTTTTTCATAATATGGATTGCTTCACTTTTATAATGGCTAAAGAAACTTTCAGCACTAGCGTTATCCCAACAGTTACCTTTTCTTGACATGCTTTGTTTAACTTTTAACTCTTTTAGTAAGTCCACATAATCCTTATTCGTAAAATGTATACCTTGATCACTATGAATTATACTACCTTCTAAATTATACTTCTTAGATAGAGCTTTAATAGTGTCTAGACTTAGATTCTTATCTTGTGAATCACTTATATTCCATGCCACTGGTTCATTATTAAATAGATCAATTACTGTACATAAATAAGTCATTTTTCTTTGGGTTGGAATATAAGTAATGTCTGTTACAAATTTTTCACCTGGCTTAGAAGCCTTAAAGTTTCTGTTTAATAAATTTTCTTTAATAATAGTAGTTTCTTTGGGTTTTTTATATTTTTTTCTTACTATAGACTGTATGTTATTTTCTTGCATTATACGCAATACCTTTTTATGGTTAACGGTTAAATTGTATTTAAATTTTAATGTTTGACAGATTGTTCTATAGCCAGCTCGCTTATTAGATTTCTCATAAATATCAATTATTTTTTCCTCTATATCAGCATTTTTATTTAATGATTTATTTTTAAATTTATAATATGAAGACCTACTAACACCAGCTATTTCACATAATAACCATATAGGAAAATCAAGCTCTAAGTTCATAATAGCTCTATATTTTAATTCCCTATTTGTTATTTTTTTTTAGAAATGGCTGCAATGATTCAAGACTTTCTAGATATGCAACCTTTGCCTTAAGAATCTCTATTTCTTCTTCATATTGCTTTTCTCTAGGAGTTCTATCATCTTTACGTGTAATAGACTCTTTTGACCTACCAGTAGCTTTATTTGGTTTAGTTGCATCTGGTGGTAATAATCCTTTTTTCTTTAGTTGATCTTCCCATCTGTTAATATAATTTTTAGAAGGAAGATTGTACTTTGTAGCTATTGCTCTAACTCCAAGAGTGCTATCGTAATAATCGTTTACTACTAATAATTTAAACTCATCAGAATACTTTCTTTGCAATAGTCTAACCCCCTTAATTAAAGTATAATTTAGTGTCCCTATTTTGTATACTTTTTGGGGGTCAGACCAGTTCAACCTTGTTGTAACCTTCGATATCAATAGCTTCTTCCGTTACCTGGCTGCCAAAGGTCTGGTTCTC
>LFRM01163793.1_pt1 | contig 13500 bp, 13 predicted proteins | sample 618341 | NCBI WGS metagenome assembly LFRM01 (sample SAMN03654438, study PRJNA283298) | anaerobic digester metagenome | isolation source: pool of bioreactors CSTR01a, CSTR02a, and CSTR03a thermophilic anaerobic... | place: Denmark: Kgs. Lyngby | collected 2014-05-21 | reverse complement strand
GCAATGAGCGCTGCTCAAAATGCACAGCAAACAGCTGACGAAGCTAACGAACGCGCTCTGCGCATGTTAGAAAAAGCTAGCCGCAAGTAATTTTACTTGTTCTAGTAAAAAGGCCAACACAATGTGTTGGCCTTTTTTTTAACACTTATTTTTTACTGTGCATGCGCTGCAATAACTCAGCTTCAGACTGACTTAAACCACAGGATTGTTTCAAATCCTCAGCCGTAGCACCCAAACCAATTAATCGTGCCGCCTGAGTAAAGGACAGACTGCCTGGATCTTTGAGCTCCAAACGCAAGATTTTATCGGGTAATGGCGCTACTTTTTTTTGTAACTCATCCACATTTTGCCCCATACGCATATTACTTGCCGCATAGGTTTCTAAGCGCTTATGCAAAATTTTCAACGCATTCTTATACTGTTCTGTTTGTTTTGCATGCAACACGTCTTGGTGTTGTTTTTTTCTCCACAGCAGATACACAGCAACACTGTTGCCGATACACACTAAGGATAAAAAAGACAACACCAGCAGCCACATTATAAGCTGTCCAGTTCAGACCATTCGTCTTCGTTGAGCATTTTTTCCAACTCAACCAAAATCAATAACTCACCATTTTTATTACACACCCCTTGAATAAACTTAGCTGCATCTTTATTGCCGACGTTAGGCGCTGTTTCCATCTCAGACTGACGCAAATACACCACTTCAGCCACGCTATCCACCAGAATACCTATGACTTGCTTATCCACTTCAATAATCACTACGCGGGTATTATCACCAATCTCAGCCGGTTCTAAACCAAAACGCTGGCGGGTATCAATCACAGTCACCACATTGCCGCGCAAGTTAATAATGCCCAATACATAACTGGGTGCGCCAGGCACAGGGGCAATCTCTGAATAGCGTAAAACTTCCTGTACCTGCATCACATTAATGCCATAGGTTTCATTATCTAGACGAAAGGTCACCCATTGTAAAATAGGATCATCGGCACTGTGAGCGGATGAGTTATTCATTATTCTTCCCCTTAATTTGAGCTCTTTGGCTCAGGATAATCACAATTTTTCAGTCACTGCTGATTTAACACAATGCGGTGTATCTTTCACGGTAATCAGCTGCGCTAAGACCTCAAGATCCAATAAAGCGCACATATGCTCAATCACGGTTCCAGCTAACCAAGCGCGCTGACTGCGCTGAGTCCGCCACCTCACTTGATCAGGCTGTAAAGCTATAGTATGGCGCACCTGATGCACAGCTAAACCCCAGTCACAGCCATTGATCGATATCACATACTTTAAGTTATCACGCGTGCCTGCAGTATAACGTTCAGGCATCACCCAGCACGCAGTTTCTAATACTTTTAAATTGCCCCGTGGTGTGGATAATATACCAAGAAACCAATCAGGCTGACCGAATAACTGCGTTAACTCTTCGGCCTCAAATCTATAGATAGTGCCTAAGGCGCTTAAAGGGACTGCCAAAGCCAATCCTGCCACATCAAATAGCAAGGCTTCAAAGGCACTCTCGGCCCAACTGACTTGACCCAATTCAGGCTCTGACTCAGCTTCAATAACAGCTGTATTGGGTTGCCTATCATCCTTGTCTTGCGCCTCCAAGCGGCTAGCAGACACTGGTAATCGGCTGATCTGCTCTTCACTGATCAATGGCTCAGATAATGCAAGCTGAGGCAAGGACAGTGACGGTGACGGTGACGGCGCAGTCAACTCTTTATAAGGTGGATCGATGTGTAGCTCTGAATGAGCAGGCACCGACTGAGCGACACCACTGAGCACAGACTCAACCTGCTCCTCAGACACTGGATCATCGAGCAGTTCATCTAAATAGTTCTGCAAGGCAGCATGCTGGGTATCTTTACTCATAAGCCATTCCAGACCATAGTCCATTCACTGTACATATTAGGGTTCTATTCGCTTGCAGTCTGTTTATCCCAGGCTGCCTCTGGCACAGTGGCCGCATCAGTTGCTAAAGACTCAACGGCCGGCGCTTGACTCCTTTGCAAGCACACTCGCAGCACATGCTTTAACAAGGCACGATACGCCACAATCGCGCGGCTATTTTTATCGAAACGCGATGGCACCAGTCCAGCCCGACTGGCATCACGCAAACGTGTATCCACAGGTATATAGGCATGCCATAAGGTATCAGGATACTGCTTCTTCAACATACTCAGTGCCGTGATTGAAGCCTGGGTACGGCGATCAAATAGAGTTGGCACAACACTGTAGGGCAATGTTTGTTGACGTGAACGATTGATCATTTTTAAGGTATTGACCATGCGTTCCAAGCCTTTCAAAGCAAGAAACTCTGTCTGCACCGGAATCAATAAATGCTCGCTGGCCGCTAAGGCATTAACCATTAGCACACCGAGCAAGGGCGGACTATCAATCAAGGCAAAATCAAAATCATCTTGCAACAACCCCAGCGTACGTGTGATCACTAAACCTAACCCCCCTTTGCTGGGCGATTGGCGCTCTAATACCGCTAAAGCAGTGCTGGCCGGAAGCAATTTAAGGTTCTCATGACTGGTATCGCGCAGTAGCTTTTCAGGTAATGACAGCGGAATAAAGCCTGAATGCTGGAATAAGTCATAGCAGCTGTGTTCCAGAGTGTCGGGATCATAGCCAAAGCAACTGGTCATTGAGCCGTGCGGATCTAAGTCCACTACCAGAACACGCTTGCCGGCATCAGCCAACAGACCAGCCAACGCCAGCGTAGTGGTCGTTTTACCAACGCCGCCTTTCTGGTTTGCTACGGCCCAGACTCTCATCGCTCACCCCAAGCTTAATCACACTGCATTAAATTGCTATTGTGCCGCGCCAACTGCTTGACGCTACACCTAGGTTTATATTAATTATAGAGTATAGCAAGCAATCTATATGCCAGTTTAACGCGGCTGCCGATTTACTCAGAGGAAATAACGGTAGGGTGGCGATCTTGATCGGTATGGCGTGAGATTACTAATACAACACGGCGATTACGCGCACGCCCAACCGCATCAGTATTATCGGCAATGGGACGAAACTCACCATAACCGACCGCCGCTAAACGCTCAGGCTTGACTCCATCAATCGCCAGTAGCCTAACAATACTGGCCGCGCGTGAAGCCGATAACTCCCAGTTAGTGGGGTATTGAGCGGTACTGATCGGACGGTTATCGGTAAAGCCTTCAACCTGCACCGGATTATCGTAGGGTGCTAAAATATTTGAGATTTTCTCAATAATATCAAAGGCATCTTGGTGAGGAATCGCATCGCCACTGGGAAATAACAGACTTGAACTCAGCTCCAGCTCCAGCCACATTTCATTGGCGCGCACTTTAAACTGACCATCACCTAATAAACCATCAAACTGATCACGAATTTGCTCAGCAATACTTTCCAATGGATCTTTAGGCTGACCTGCTTCAGCATTGGCCTCGCCCTGCCCTTTAACACGCTCATCGCCTAGGGGTATCGGTTTAATAGAGCGATCCTGCTGCTGAAACACCCCTTCAATAGATTCGGTTAGCACTTTATATTTATCTTCATTCAGCGAGGATATGGAATACATCACCACAAAAAAAGCAAACAACAGCGTAATAAAATCAGCATAAGAGACGAGCCAGCGGTCGTGATTGATCCGCTCTTGTGGTCTGCGACGACGCGCCATAATTACTCCATAAAGCCTTGCAGCTTTAATTCAATGGAGCGCGGATTTTCGCCATCAGCAATGGATAAAATACCCTCTAACAGCATTTCCCGATAACGAGATTGACGCATCACCATGGCTTTCATTTTACTGGCAATAGGCAAAAACAACAGGTTGGCTGAACCAATACCATAAATAGTGGCCACAAAAGCCACGGCAATACCACTGCCCAATTGTGATGGATCAGCTAAATTACCCATCACATGAATTAAGCCCATCACTGCACCAATAATACCAATGGTCGGCGCATAACCGCCCATACATTCAAAAAATTGAGCGGCACTTAAATCACGGTCTTCTTGAGTATATAAGTCCACTTCTAAGATACTGCGAATATCTTCAGCCTCTATACCATCGACCAGTAACTGCAAACCTTTTTGTGCGTAGGGGTCCAACTCTGCTTCAGCAATGGCTTCAAGCCCCAGCAAGCCATCTTTACGCGCAATCATGCTCCAGCCAATCACACTATTAATAGCATTGGATAAATTAGCATAAGGTGGAAAAATCACCCAACTGACAATTTGTGTGGCTCGTTTAAAATGACTGACCGGCGTTTGTAATAAAGCCGCACCCAATGTGCCACCAAACACAATTAATGCCGCAGGACCATTCATCAGTCCGCTGATATGTCCGCCTTCAAGGTAATTACCACCGATGATGGCGACAAAGGCCATCACCAAACCAATTAGGCTCAGCACATCCATTAGCTGCACGCCTCTATCAAGTAGCCACTGATATCATCCAAGCTGTACACAAAATCAGCTAAACCAGCTTTGACAACCGCCATCGGCATACCATAAATCACACAACTGGCTTCATCTTGTGCCCAGACTTGGCTGCCCGCTTGCTTCAGCATGCGCGCACCTTCACGACCATCGGAACCCATACCTGTGAGTACCACAGCCAAAACTTTATCGTTGTAAACTTTTGCCGCCGAGCCAAAAGTAATATCCACACTGGGCTTATAATTAAGCCGCTCATCACCAGGTAAAATGCGCACATAACCGCGTGCATCAATCATCATCTGCTTACCACCCGGGGCTAATAACGCTAAACCGGGACGCAACATATCGCCTTCTTCGGCTTCTTTAATATCAATGTTGCACAGCTTGTTTAAACGATCAGCAAAAGCCTTAGTAAAAGCGGCAGGCATATGCTGAATCATCACTATAGGTGTTGGAAAGTGAGCAGGTAACTGAGTCAACAGTTTTTGCAGCGCGACCGGACCACCGGTGGATGTACCTATGGCTAGCAAACGATAGGCTTTACGTGGTGGACTGACCCGTGAAGCGGGCACCGTATCGGCACTGGGTGCGAGTAGATTACGGACCGGCGCTGAACTACTGCTGGCACGAGCTGCTACTGGAGTTTTTGTCGCTGCAGGTATAGAGCGGCTCGATGTGCCTAGCGGTTGGCGTGGCTCGACAGTAGGTGCTTTTTTTATAACCGTTGTCGACGCTGCGCTGGCTGTTTTAGCTAATGCCGAAACACCAGGTAACTGACGCGGATGCACCCAAGCTCGGCGATTACTTCTAGCCAATATATGCACTTTATCGCAGAGCATTTGCTTCACTTTTTGCGGATTTCTAGAAATATCCTCAAAGTTTTTTGGCAAGTAATCCACAGCACCTGCATCCAGTGCATCCAAAGTAATTCGTGCACCTTCATGGGTCATGGAGGAAAACATCAATACCGGTGTTGGACGGCGCTGCATAATATGCTTTACCGCAGTAATACCGTCCATCACCGGCATCTCATAGTCCATGGTAATAACATCAGGACGTAAGGCTAGGGTTTGCTCAATTGCTTCTTGGCCGTTGGCTGCGGTACCCACCACTTCAATATTACTGTCTGATGAGAGTATTTCGGTCAGCCTACGCCTAAAAAAACCTGAATCATCAACTACTAAAACTTTGACTGTCATACTGACTCCAAAACAGCATTAATGACACCACTCAGTCTAGGTGTAATTAACGCCGCCCATAATATTTAAGCAAGCCAGGAATGTCTAAAATCAGCGCAATGCGGCCATCCCCTGTAATGGTGGCACCGGACATCCCTGGCGTGCCATGCAGCATTTTGCCTAAAGGTTTAATCACAACTTCTTCTTGGCCAACCAATTGATCCACCACACAACCAATGCGCTCATTACCCACAGTCAAAATCACCACATGACCTGCGGTTTTATCTTCATGGGCATGAGTCGGCAGTAACCATTGCTTTAAATAAAATAAAGGCAAGGCTTTATCCCGTACGATAATCACTTCTTGACCATCAACAATATTGGTGCGTGATAAATCTAAGTGGAAAATCTCATTCACGTTAACCAGCGGAAAAGCAAAAGCCTGATCACCTAACATGACCATTAAGGTTGGCATAATGGCTAAGGTCAGTGGGACTTTAATCACTACTTGCGAGCCTTGACCTGGGGTGGAGAAAACGTTGACCGTACCATTGAGTTGGGCGATTTTTGTTTTCACTACGTCCATACCAACACCGCGACCTGATACATCAGACACTTCGGTTTTAGTCGAAAAGCCTGCTGCGAAAATCAGGTTGTAACACTCAAGATCCGTTAAGCGTTCGGCCGCCTCTTTTTCGAGCATACCTTTTTCAACGGCTTTATAACGCAATATATCAGCGTCCATACCTTTACCATCATCGGTAATGGTCAGTTGAATATGATCACCTTCTTGGCTGGCAGCCAGTATCACACAACCTTCTACATCTTTACCTGCGGCAAGACGATCTTCTGGCAACTCAATACCATGATCCACCGAGTTACGCACCAAGTGCACCAATGGATCAGCTAAAGCTTCGACGAGATTTTTATCCAAGTCTGTTTCTTCACCAACTAACTCAAGACGTATTTGTTTTTTCAGATTACGCGCCATATCACGCACTAAACGCGGGAAACGACCAAATACTTTTTTGATCGGCTGCATGCGTGTTTTCATCACCGCAGCTTGCAAGTCTCCAGTAACCACATCCAAGTTGGCCACCACTTTCGCCATCACTTCACTGCCACTTTCTGCACCTAAGCGTACTAAGCGATTACGTACTAGCACCAGCTCACCAACCATATTCATAATATCGTCTAAGCGTGCGGTATCAACGCGCACTGTGGTTTCAACTTCTGCAGCCGGTGCACGGGCAGTCGCTCTTCTCTCAGGTCCAGCATACTGATCTGCCGATGCTGGAGCCGGCTTAGCAGGTTCAGGGGCTTTCTTTAGTGGCGCAACAGGCACAGGAGTATCTTTACCGGCACTGGATGCATCTTCCACAGCACCTTTAAATTGACCTTTGCCGTGCAGATCATCCAATAAGGCTTCAAACTCATCATCGCTGATTTCTGTTGAATCAGCAGCACTCTGATCTGCTGATTGCTTTATCTCAACGTTCTCTTCAGGCGGCGCTGTGACTTGCGTACTAAACTGACCCTCACCATGCAACTGATCCAATAATGCTTCAAACTCATCATCACTGATTTGATCGCCAGCTGCTGTGCTTGCGCTGATTTCTGGTGCTGAGCTTGAAATGCTGGCCGGACCATGCAATTGATCTAACAGAGCCTCAAACTCATCATCAGTAATAATATCGCTATCCGCACCCGCCGCTTGTGAGTTTTCATCCAGCGCGCTGAGTAACTGTTCAAATTCTAAATCCGTATCATCAGCAGACTCTGCGGGAGTGTGCGCTGCACAGTCTGCAGGCTCATCTATCTCTACAGGGCTAGCATCTTGATCTTCCGGCAAGGCAAGTCGTGCTAATTCAGCTAATAACTCATCAGTAGCAGGCGTTAAAGGCAGGCCTTCACGCACTTCTTGGAACATCTCATTGACGCTATCCAAGGCTTGCAAAACAACGTCCATCAATTCGGGCGTGACTCGACGCTCACCTTTGCGCAAAATATCAAAGACGTTTTCCGCAATATGGCAGCAGCTCACCAACTCATCAAGCTGTAGAAACCCCGCACCACCTTTGACGGTATGGAAACCACGAAAAATTGCATTGAGCAGATTCATATCATCAGGACTACCCTCCAGCTCAACTAGCTGTTCAGATAGCAATTCAAGGATTTCTCCTGCCTCCACTAAAAAGTCTTGGAGTATTTCTTCATCTGCATCAAAGCTCATATGCGCTGCTCCTAAAACCCTAAACTGGACAGCAAGTCATCAACATCAACTTGATCCGTGACGACATCATCCCGTGTATTAGCACGCATTTGCGGACCTTCACCGGTACTGCTATTTTTTTCTGTGCTGTCTTTTTTACGCAAGTCTTCACTGGAGTGCTCAATACCCGCCACTCGATCCACTTGTCCAGCCATCACACATAGCTTGACCAGATTAGCCTCAACATCAGCAATCAGCTTCATTACGCGCTTGATCACTTGCCCAGTTAAGTCTTGGAAGCCTTGTGCCATCATAATTTCATTCAAATTAGATGAAAGCTCATCACTGTCCTGCAAACTGCGTAATAAAAAGTTTTCAACACGTTTAGCAAGCACACGAAACTCATCAGCTTTCATATCGCGGCGCATAAAACGCTGCCAGTCGGCAATTAAGCTTTGCGCTTCATAACTGATATAAGTGACTAAAGGCGCACTTTTTTCGACTAAATCCAGCGCACTATTGGCCGCATCATCGGTCATGTTAACAACGTACTGCAAACGCTCCGATGCATCAGTAATTTGCGACATCTCTTGTGCATGCGGATTACGCGGATCAATATCAAACTCTATAATTGCAGTATGCAACTCTCGTGTTAAACGCCCTACTTCACGATACAGAGCACTATCACGGATCTGACTGATCTGCGTAACAATTCGAGCGACTTCTTCTAAATCGCCTTGCTCAAGACTCTGCTGCAGTTGAGGAGCATGCAAAGCGATGGCAGACGTAAAATCGTCAGCCTCACTGCTTTTATCCTGTCCCATAGTTTCCTCACCGCTTTATAGTCAGCCGTTAACACGCACAAAGATTTTTTCAATTTTATCTTTCAATGCTTGTGCGGTGAATGGCTTAACCACATAACCATTTACACCAGCTTGTGCTGCAGCAATGATTTGGTCACGCTTCGCTTCTGCGGTAACCATCAGAACCGGCAAATGCTTTAAATTAGCATCAGCACGCACTTCACGTAATAAATCGAGGCCACTCATAATGGGCATATTCCAGTCAGTGACTAAAAAATCGAAATTGCCACTTTTCAACATTGGTAAAGCGGTTGCGCCATCATCCGCCTCAGCGGTATTGGTAAAACCAAGGTCGCGTAAGAGGTTCTTGATGATCCGTCGCATTGTTGAGAAGTCATCAACAATGAGGATTTTCATATTTTTATCCAAGCCAACCTCCAAGCTATTTTAAGTCAGTCTTTGCCGTATAAAGACTGCAGACATATAATGTTAAATAAATAAAACCCAGTGTTTATTGACGCCAATCCGCCAAGCGTGCTCTTAACCGCGCAGCACATTGACTGTGTAGTTGACTGACGCGTGACTCACTGACACCGAGCACTGCACCAATTTCTTTCAAATTCAATTCTTCATCATAATACAGTGATAACACTAAGCGCTCACGCTCTGGCAAACCCGCTATAGCATCCGCTAGAGCTTGTTTAAAATGCACCTGCTCAACATCATGACTGGGCTCTTGTTGGGTGCTATGAGTATTAAACTGATCACCTTCATCCAGCAGATCATCAAAACTGAATAAACGACTGCCTTGAGTATCATTTAAAATAGAATAATACTCATCCACACTGAGCTTAAGTTCGGCCGCCACCTCTAAATCTTGAGCATCACGGCCGGTACGCGCCTCAATAGTACGCACAGCATCGCTGACCATACGTGTATTACGGTGCACTGAGCGTGGAGTCCAATCACCTTTACGCAACTCATCCAGCATGGCACCACGAATACGAATACCCACAAAGGTATCAAAACTAGCACCTTTACTCATATCAAACTTCTTCGCGGCCTCAAGCAAGCCAATCATTCCTGCCTGAATCAAATCCTCAACCTGTACGCTTGCAGGCAAGCGGCCAAGCATATGATAAGCAATGCGTTTGACCAAGGGCGCATGCTGCTCAATCAATAATGACTGCTCATCAGCACCTTGCGCTTGACTATACATTTGCAGACCTTTAGCTCTTGTCATGCACTTTATTCCAATCCAGTGTGGCTCACTAACCGCTCCACAAAAAACTCTAAATGCCCACGAGGTGTACGCGCCAGCGGCCAGTTATTAATCTGCTGGGCCATCGACTTAAACACCAGTGAACATTTAGCGCGCGGATACGCCTCATACACTGCACGCTGCTTTTGTACTGCTTTACGCACCATTTCATCGTAAGGCACAGCACCTAAATACTGCAGCGTGACATCATCTAAAAAGCGTTCGGTCACTTTAACTAACTTGTTAAATAAGTTACGTCCTTCTTGCGGACTGTGCGCCATATTGGCCAGTACGCGAAACAGTGTCATACCGTGATTACGATTGAGTAGCTTAATCAACGCATAGGCATCGGTAATCGAAGTCGGCTCATCACAAACCACCATAATCACTTCTTGCGCAGCCTGCACAAAACTAGTGACAGAATCGCCAATACCCGCGGCAGTATCAATCACCAGCACGTCAATATTATCGCCTAAATCACTAAAGGCCTGAATTAAGCCAGCATGCTGCATGGGAGTCATCTCCACCATGCTTTGCGTGCCTGAGGATGCGGGTACAATTTTAATACCACCCGGACCGGCCAATAAAACATCACGCAAATCGCATTTACCATCCATCACATCGGCCAGCGTATGCGTGGGATGCAAGCCCAATAAAACGTCAACGTTAGCCAGACCAAAGTCAGCATCGAGTAAGACAACTTTACGGCCTAAGTCTGCCAGTGCGATGGATAAGTTCACTGAGACATTGGTTTTACCCACGCCACCTTTACCACCGGTTACGGCAATCACTTGGACGGGCTGTTTCTGTTTCTGTGTCATTGTATTTAATACCTTACTGAACTCTAACCAACAAACGCCGCAGTTTGCGGAGATCCTACACACATTTGCGCCATAATATCTTCTGTTGGCTCTTGTGAACTTTGCAAACGCACAGCACGGCTGACTAACTGATGGTTACGCGGCACTTGGATATCATCCGGTATTCTAGGTCCATCGGTAGTATAGGCTACCGGCATGCCATGGCCAATCGCCATACTCAATGCTTCGCCCATACTAATGGCTTCATCTAGTTTAGTGATAATGCACCCTGCCAAGCCACAGCGCTTATAAGCATGCCAAGCCGCCTTTAAAACCTGTCCTTGACTGGTCGCCGCCATCACTAAATAGTTTTTTGATTTCACTGCGGCCAAGTTATCCAACTGTAAGCCTAGCGCTGGATCGCTGGCTGTTAGGCCTGCAGTATCCACCAAAACAATACGTTTCTGCGCCAGCGGCTTCAGAGTTTCAGCTAAGGTTTCACCTTCAGCCACATAGCTCACTGGGATATTTAAAATACGGCCCAAAGTTTTTAATTGCTCTTGTGCACCAATGCGATGGTTATCCATGCTGACTAAAGCAATATTATTAACACCATGCTCTAGCACATAACGCGCAGCTAACTTAGCCAAGGTCGTGGTTTTACCCATACCAGCAGGGCCTACCAGAGCAATCACACCACCCTCATCCACCGGCTGCACATTAGGTGTACGAATGGCGTGTGTTAAATAGGCTAACGCCATACGCCAGGCTTTTTGCTGATCTTGTTCGCGTGCAACACGCTCTAACACTGGACGCACGATATCAGCACTGAGACCCATTTTCTGAAAACGCTTCCACAATGCAGCATGTTCAGGCTGCTGGGTGCGCATGGTATTCCAGGCCATATTACCTAACTGCACTTCAAGCATTTCACGCAAACTATTGAGTTCAGAACGCATGGCTGCCATCTCACCTAAATTTGCACTACTGTGCTGTATCGGCTGAGGTGCTGAGACTGGCTGCGGCTGAGCACGACTGACGCGCTGCATCACTTCATCCAGTAATTGGCGATCTTTACCCAGACCACCACCCGCTTGACGAGCTTGCAAACTGGCCTGTGCTTCTAAAATTTGTGCTTGTGTTTTTCGCAGTTCAGCCTCAAGAGCAGGATTGGGGCGCGCCACTGCAGTCTGAACTGGATAATCAAGGGCTGCTGTCAGCTCAACACCACCAGCAACGCGGCGTGTAGAAATAATTGCCGCATCGGCACCTAGTTCTTCACGTACACGGTTCATGGCTTGGCGCATGTCTGCTGCAAAATATCGTTTGACTTGCATAAGTCAGCCCTCAATCAATTTTGTCCTACCGTTGCCACGATAGTGACTTGCTTATTATCTGGAATCTCTTGATAGGCCAATACATACATATTCGGTACGGCTAACCTGGCAAAACGCGACATCATGGCTCGAATCTGTCCAGCGACTAATAACACCACTGGTTTACCTAGCATTTCCTGACGTTGCGCCGCCTCTATCAGAGACTTCTGTAGTTTCTCTGCCATTCCCGGCTCAAGCAGTACACCTTCACTTGAGCCTTGTCCGGCCTTCTGCATACTACTAAGCAATATCTGTTCCAACCTTGGCTCTAATGTAATCACAGGCAGCTCTGGCTCAAGCCCGACAATGCTTTGCACTATGGCACGCGATAACGCGACACGCACTGCAGCGACGATAGTGTCAGTATCTTGACTACGCGATACAGTCTCAGCAATAGCCTCAGCAATACTGCGAATATCCCGCACCGGCACCTGCTCTTGCAGCAAACTTTGTAAAATACGCAGTAAACCGGATAAGGAAATCATACCTGGGATCAGCTCTTCAGCTAATTTAGGCGAGCTTTTTGCCAAGACTTGCATCAATTGCTGCACTTCTTCGTGTCCGAGCAACTCATGCGCGTGTTTATTGAGGATTTGATTGAGATGTGTCGCTACCACGGTACTGGTATCAACTACTGTATAGCCTAATGACTGCGCCTGATCACGCTGACTGGGCTCAATCCACACGGCTTCCAAGCCAAAAGCTGGGTCAACAGTATCAATACCATTGAGAGTGCCAAAAACTTGACCTGGATTAATCGCCAACTCTCGCTCCGGATAGACTTCCGCTTCAGCCACAGTCACACCCATCAAAGTTAGACGATAGACGTTAGGCAATAAATCTAAATTGTCGCGAATATGCACCGAAGGCATTAAAAAACCCAAGTCTTGTGAAAGCTTCTTACGCACACCCTTAATACGCGCTAATAGCTGGCCACCTTGATTGCGGTCCACTAAAGGGATGAGGCGATACCCCACTTCCAAACCGACCATATCCACCGGAGTGACATCATCCCAACCCAACTCACGGTTCTCGGCACTGACGGGCGCCGGTAGCTGCTCAAGATCGCGCTGCTCTTTTTCAACTACAGCTAAGTCTTTATCATTCTGACGCTTCCAAATGAAATACGCACCACCGGCTGCCAGTAAACCTAAGCCAATAAAAGACATATGCGGCATGCCCGGCACTGCACCCATGGCAATCAAAATCGCTGCAGACACCGCCAAGGCTTTAGGCGAAGCAAACATTTGGCGCTGGATCTGATCGCCCATATCTTCAGAGGTGGTCACACGCGTTACCATCATCGCTGCTGCAGTCGATAGCAACAGCGAAGGCACTTGCGCCACCAAGCCATCACCAATGGTCAGCAATGCATACACCTTAGCTGAATCGATAAAGCTCAAATCATGCTGCGCCACACCAATGGCAATACCACC
>LFRM01209056.1_pt1 | contig 13507 bp, 11 predicted proteins | sample 618341 | NCBI WGS metagenome assembly LFRM01 (sample SAMN03654438, study PRJNA283298) | anaerobic digester metagenome | isolation source: pool of bioreactors CSTR01a, CSTR02a, and CSTR03a thermophilic anaerobic... | place: Denmark: Kgs. Lyngby | collected 2014-05-21 | reverse complement strand
CCGGCCGCAGAAAACACGGTGGACTGCTTAATCTGTCACGACACCACGGGTGGTTATAAAAAATCACCCACGGGCGCAGGTCACCCCATTTATGAATTCACTGACCCACAAGACAACTCCACTAAGCGCAAAACAGATCTAGCCAACATCGCACAAAACATTGGTGCAACAACCAGCCAAAACTGCGGCAGTTGCCACTTTTATGGCGGCGGTGGAGATGGCGTAAAGCACGGCGATTTAGACTCTTCCCTACTTAATGCACCGCGCAGCCTTGATGTGCATATGTCCCAAGAAGGTGCTAATTTTGCCTGCGCCGACTGTCATACCACCTCTGCACACAGTGTCACAGGCAGCCGTTACTTAACCAATGCACGTGACACTCTGGGGATTGACGTACCCGGTCATACTGACCAAACCCGCGCCTCCTGCGAGTCATGCCACAGCAACGCCCCCCATCAAACACCTAAGCTCAATGACCATGTGGCGCGAGTAGCCTGTCAAACCTGTCATATCCCTGAGTTTGCCCGCGGTGGTGTAGCGACTAAAACCTGGTGGGACTGGTCCACAGCAGGTCAGCTGGACAAAGACGGTAAGCCGCAAACCATTCGTGATAAAAGCGGTCACTTAGAGTACTTAAGCACCAAAGGAACGTTTCGTTACGAAGAAAACGTAATCCCTGCCTACCGTTGGTTTGATGGAGAGTCACGCTATACCTTGCGCGAAGACAAAATCGACGACACGCAAACTCCTATCGAACTCAACCAAATCAAAGGCAGCCACGACAACCCAGATTCACGTATTTGGCCGTTTAAAATTATGGAAGGTAAGCAGCCTTACGACACCCTGCACAAGCACTTATTGGTCAACCATGTGTACAGCGCCGATGACGATACTGCCCTGTGGACCAACTTTGACTGGGTAAAATCCCTTAAAGCAGGTACTGACTACGCAGGTCAAGAATACAGTGGTGAATTCGACTTTATTGAAACTCGCATGCACTGGCCGATTACCCATATGGTCGCCCCCGCTTCCGAGGCATTAGAGTGCAGTTCATGCCATGCCCGCGAGGGTCGCTTATCAGAGCTGGTCGGCTTTTACATGCCCGGCCGCGACCGCAATATTTGGCTGGACCGCGCTGGCTGGAGCATTGCACTGCTTACATTACTAGGGGCTTTAGCGCACGGCGCTGGCCGTATTCTGGCGAGCCGCAGGAGAAAAAACCAATGAGTCGCATCATGATTTTTAAACGCTTTGAACGTTTTTGGCATTGGAGTCAGGCAGCATTAATTTTCTTCTTAATGTTTACCGGCTTTGAAATCCATGGCAGCTATCACGTACTGGGCTTTGCTAAAGCTACCCAGCTGCATGAGTATGCTGCCTACGCGCTGATGGGTCTGTGGGTGTTAGCCATCTTCTGGCACCTAACCACTGGCGAGTGGAAGCACTATGTTCCCACCACCAATAAACTGGGCGCAGTGGTGCACTACTACTTAATCGGCACCTTTACTGGCGCTGAACACCCTTATCGTGCAACCACCCAAGCCAAACACAACCCACTACAGCGCTTAGCCTATCTGGGATTTAAACTGGTCATCTCACCCGCTATTTGGGTTTCTGGTCTGCTCTACCTGTTCTACACACAGTGGGCTGATTTAGACCTACCCTTTATCACCCTCGGTGGCGTTGCGATAACCCACACCGCAGCAGCTTTTGCAATGCTCATTTTTGTAATTGCCCACGTGTATATGACCACCATGGGTAAAACCATTTTCAGCATGATCAAACCCATGATTACTGGATATGAAGACATGCCAAAAAAACAGACGGCTGACAGCAAAGACTAGCTAGCTAAGGCAGCAAGGCTGCGTTTAGTGACTATTAAAAAAAGCCCGGTAGCGAATTAACTGTTCGTTAGCGGGCTTTTTTGTTGACTCTTGATAGTAAATTCTGTGCTTAGTTTTAGCGCCAGCAGCTCATTACAAACTCTCTATCAGCAGAATTAGCAGTTGTTTTTCCATTGGCGCCCTTATCGCCGATCGCATTCAAAGTTAGATTGCCACACTTGGTATCATTGAACTGCTGCGTAGCGGTAAGCGTGTAACCATTATTTGTGCTAATAGTCAGCGTATATTTTCCTGTTTCTGAGCCTGTAGGCACGTTTAAATCAGACGCACTAGCCGCATACGCATTGTTTTGTGAAAAATAACGCTCTTGCCTTGCCGCAACCTCGTTTAAGAAAGCCTGCCCTTCAGCGCGGTTACCACGTTTGACGTATTCGTCATAACTTGGGTAAGCAATAGCAGCCAGAATCCCAATAATCGCCACAACGATCATGACTTCGATAAGTGTAAAGCCTTTATTTTTTTTCATATAAAAAACCATTTTATCTGCTAGAAAAAAGCAGCCAGCTTGCTGGCTGCTTTGTGTTCGTTAAGGGTCAGGAACCATGCGCCAAGTTTGGCGGCCGGTCATTTCGGCAATATTAACGCCCTCGCCTGGGTAGACTTCTAGACCGCCTGGGGTGCTATGAAGCGGTACGCCACCGGGACCACCAAACTTAATTCCCGACACCACCTGTACCGAATGGTCTGGATCTGCGTTACGTGTATCAAACACATGACGCACAGTGCGACCACCTGTGAAGGGGTTGATAGCATAGAGCCAGTTACCCGCGCCGTGAGCACATGGATCGTCGTTAGGAACTAATGTGGAGAACAACAATGTAGTGCCTACAACACGCATGTCATTAATAAGCATTTCACCTGTAAGTGAACTACCAACCTTTAAATCTAGCACCCAACCTTTCTTGGACTCCCAATCCATTTTCTCATCAGACAGCGTGCGGGCTTCGCGATTCACACCGGCCACCTCATTTTTTCCGACGACGTTCTCCTCGAAGCTCTGCTCAAGTAAATCAGCGCGTGAAATACTCAAAGCGCTCGTAGTCTGTGCTTTAGTTTTCTCATCCCAAATAGCATAAATGGATTGCGCCGTACTTAAATCGCCCCCAGCATCACCTTCCTCATAGTATTTGCCTGTACCAAATACAATCAAATAGCTCTGCCGGTTTGGGTGACGCACTAAGCTGGGTGGAGCCATAATTGTTTGTGCTCTGTTATTACTGGACTCTGCAGTAAACATCGGCTCAGCGCCGTAAGACACTTTAAACCCGGTTGTGTCGCCGACTTTATCGCCGTAAATAGAACCTTCTGTTTTCTCTCTATCTTCTTTAGCGTTAGCACCTAGCAAATCAAAGCGCCACAGATTGCCATGCAAGTCGCCAGCATAAGCATAGTCAGCAACACCATCACCATCAAAGTCAGCCAGTTTAGGTGTCGACAGACCGTTATGGGTAGCTCCCGGACTTTGCACTTCAAGACTCTTTGTCAGCTCTCCGGTAATCGCATCAATAATATACAGAGCAGCCTTACCACTGTCGTCGCCATTGTCATAGCCGTTGCCGGTCACTACTGCCCATCTGCCATTATGCAGTCGTGCAATGGTTGGTCTAGGGAAGCTATGACCCGGTTTAACTTTGCCTATAAATGCAGCTGAGTTTTGATCCAACTCCCAAAGTAACTTTATTCCATCGGGATCGGTGATATCTAGGGCGAAAATTCCTTGTCCACCGGCGCGCAAGGTGCCGACTAGAATAGTGCGCCAATTTTGTCCATCGTAAACATCCGCTACTTCAGGCGTACCGTCCACAAAAAAGCGATGCGTTTCCGCATATCTAGGATCAGTTAAACGATTCAAATGCGGGAAGACAGCTGTTGGCACAAAAGCAAATTTTTCAACACCCGTGGCTGCATCAAACGCATGCAACATACCAGCGTTACCACCTATATAAATCTGCGCCCTACGGCTTTTTTGCTGTTTCACAAAATCTGTATATTTTGTGTGATCCGGTCCTTCAATTTTATTAGCAAAGCCTTCGAGGTAGCGTGCGCCCGCAACATATACTGGTTGTGAGCCTAAGAAGTCACCCAGAACGGAGGAACGTTCTCTAAACAACCCCCCTTCTTCGGTACGCGCACCGCGAATAAAGTTTAGGCGCTTCTCCCAATTACCATCACTTGTTCCCTCATCCGGTTTTTTGTTTAACGCATTTTTTAATGCTGTATCCGCATTAATTGTGTTGAACTCTTTCAACTTGTTAGATGCGGTAGAGCTGGCCATGTAAATCTTTCGTGCGCCATGTAAAGGCAACCTATTACTATCACTCGCTTTCCAGACCGTTTCAGTAACTTCGGTACGCTTATTGCCTTCATAGGAAATATAGCTTTTAATTTTCTCCAGATCACCGCTCCAGTCTTTGCTATCAAAGCTGCTGCGGTAAAAATAAGAAGCGAGTTTTGCCACTGACTCAGGGTTATTCGGATCGGCCTCTTCGACCGATGAAGCAATAGCCGGTAATGTGGCGGTAGACTGGCGCTCCGCAATACGACTGAGAATATCCTTAAAGGCTTTAACCATATCCGCGGGACTGTCAACACTATAGAAGTCACCTCGGGAGTTAACGGCCGCATGCCAAAGGTCATAGACGTTATTTTGACTACTGCTAGCAGCAGGCGGCCAAGTAGCAGTACCATCAACCAGCGCTTTATAACCGGCACCAGCATGGGTGCTGCCCGCCCAAGGAATATCGGTTTTATCTAAAGAGGTAGTAAGCCCCAGCCCCATCACAAAGTTAGTCATGTGCTGCCAACCCGCAGGGTTGTTACGCGGGTCCCAATACTCGTCAGCCATATTGTCGTGTTTAAAAGGCACAAATGTTGGCACTTTATTATCAAGATCGGGGCGTAAATCGGTTGCCCAATAGTGCATAGCAAAGTCAGCCAGCGTATTGGTTGTTGAGTCATAAAAAGGTTTGACTTTGTTATAACTCATAGCTGGGTATTTAGTGCTGCTGGGTGTAGTAAAGGTTATGTCGTCTGATCTAAAACTACCAGGATTTGTTGTCGTTGCGTTCCACATGCCATCGGTCATTAGCACGTGATAACTAGGGCGACACGCCAGTGTATTTTCCTTGGTATTTTCACTACCCTTTTTGTCAATATCACCGCCTTGCGGGTTCATTTTCCAGGGCGTATCTGTTTTCAGGTATTCCCCTGCACGCTTCATTGCTGCTGGTAAAGGAGTGCCTTTGTTAAAGTACACATTGCGCAACCAGGAGTAAAACTCTCCTCTATGCTTAGCGTTGAAGGGTTTAAGGCTGTTCGCAAAGCAGCTACCACTACCACTAGTAGTGCCAGTAAAGCTTTTACAAGTATCTAAGTCTTGCCAAGTGAAACGAATATTAGAAGACAGATCATAAAAAGCGATACTGGCTGCCGATAGAGTAGCCAGCGCGCGTGAACGATAGAAGGAATACCAGATAGCGAAGTTTTGTCGACCATCTACGAGGGTGCCGTCTGGATGCCTCAAGCGCACACCGTCTTTATCATAAGCTGAGGTTTGATCAACTTTACGATAGCGATAGCAGTTTTCACCGCCTGCATCTTTATTATTTTTTTTCGCTGCACATTTTCCACTGTCTAGCGTTCCATCAAACTCATAATAATAAGCCGCTGTATTCTGCCTCCTCCCGTTAGTATTGTTTGTCCATCCTCCATTGGAGTCGTTTGGATGATTTGCATAATTCGGTGCAGCTAATGGAATACGGTGTTCGTATATCGGCCTGTATTGTGTCGCTAAGTTTACCCTCGGGTTGTTTGTGCTGTGCTGAACACCAAACCCATTAGCAGGCGCACTACTAAAGCTGGTTGCAAGCTCCTTGCTATCTCCATTCAATTCAAAAGCTGGTGGTATTTCATACACCAAGTGCGGGTTATAAGCCAAAGGGTTGGTGTTGTTCGCGTGATAACGCTTGTTATTGTACGAGCCAATAAGATCTTTATAAGACTGCGCAGTCGTATCAGGAATATAACCCCACGACATACTTCCCGACTCATCCAGAGTCAGAATAACGTTTGGTGAAACCCCCTCCACAAGGTTGAGCGGTGCTTGCGATACGCCAGCTTGTGCCATTCCTGCACTTAAAACCCCCGCTACTAGACAAGCTGAGAGCGTTGTTTTGCTTAACTTGATTAATTGTTCCATTCGCATCATTGCTTCCTCTTAATCCAGTCCCAGATAGATAGTAGTAACAGTAGATTGAACCGCAACCTCATCATTGGCCTGTCCAGTTACCAGAAAGAAAAACGTTCCCTTACCTTTCATAGCGTCACCATACTCAGCATTAAGAGCTGCATCTTCTTCAGCACCATCCATTAATCGATACACATTCCAGAAACTTTGCGGTTGGCCATTCCCAAAATCAAACTCATTTTCAGCATCAAGTCCACGATAGGGCATCCACTTTAAAACATCACTGCTAACTGTCATCTTAGCCAGCTGCGTGATGGGCTGTTCAAAATACTTATCCAAGTCTGCTTTATCCATCTCATTTAGTAAGCACGGCTTATTAAAGCCACCTTTGTTTAGCTTGTTTTCTATTACACAGTTCTCGGCCATGTTCGGCTCCAGTTTGTCGCGAATATAACCAGGCCCATACAAGCGAAACTCGCCTTCGCGCAAAGCGGCATCAGCCAAGTTTTGTAAATTCACGTTATTAGCGTGATTACCCGTAATCCGCGCATCCAGCGCGGTACCGCGCATACTGGCAGTAGCCAGCAGAGTTAGCACCAGTAACATCACCAGCGCGATCACTAACACGGCTCCACGTTGTTGTGAGTGATTAAACATATTCATGGCACAAGATTCCTTAATACTTGGGTACTGCTGACCACCTGATAGATTCGGTTGTTATCGTTGCTATCAAGCTTGGCTTTGGTATCCGCATCAGCATTATTCTTCCACTGATTAAAAACATTAGATTCCATACCAGATCGCTGATTAGGGCGGCTGGCCAGCAAGGCGCTGTATTTAATGCCACGCACAATATCGGTGGCGTTATAGTCGGATGCTTTTTTGTATGGGTTAGACTGGAAGCGTCTTTCCGGTGTCTGACCTAAAAGAAACTCCACATTAAAGTCGGCAACGCCTTCGATTAGGTCCTGACCATTACAGGTGATTTTTCCTTGGTGTAAATCATTATTCCACTCATGCTTTATCGCCACATAGGCCATCTCACCGTCACTGGCTGAAATAAAGGCTGAAGGGTTGCTTAGTGTTAAATCAACACCATCACAGGCTTGCTCACCACTTACAGCAGGTTGATACCTAATACAAAAACCCGTTGCGTTATCTTTAAGGCTTGTTACCACAGCCTCTTTAGCAAACGCTGCACACTCACCAGTCGCTGCCCTAGCTTTAAAAGCGCTTTCAAACTCTTGGTCGGGCGCGCGTCGATAACCAGCTTTGGCTATTTGCTCGTTAAGCACAATTTGCAAAAAACGCCCCGCATCCATATTGCTTGCCTGACTTTGCTGGAAGTCGTAGTTGCTTTTGTTATTGATATAGACCTGAGTAATGCCAAGTATTAAAAAACTACTAATAGCCAAAGCAACCAGCAGTTCAATCATGGATAAACCAAGGTTATGTGCTTTTATATGTCTCATAGCTCTACCCTTACTGAATACACGCATGTTTCCGACGTGCCGTCTTGACCGCAGCTTTTATCACGCGAGTTCCACGATAAAGCTACCAACAACGAAGATCCTTTAAACTCTGAAGTACAGGTGGCTGTAGCACTGGGGCAAAGCGTTGTAACCTGAAAGTTAGGCAATACATCTTGCTGATTTTTCAGCCAGCAGCCCGCTACTGCTTTGGCTTGCTGCGCTGCTCCTGAGGTTGGGCAGTCCGCTTTAGTAAAAGTCGCTGCACCGTCTTTATAAAGAGGCGTGCTGTTTTTTAGGCGCGCATAGAACTCACCATAGCTGCCTTTGACTTCTGCTGAACTCACATTGCTAACAGGGATGCTTTCAAACAATTCATCACGATACACACGCATAATCTCAACCAACTCATTGGCCGCAGATATAGCCGCTTCTCTGTGTACCGTATCCTGCGTATAGCTAATGCTTTTGCTCTGTAACACAAACATGCCCAGTACACCCACCGCGGTTAATACTAGTGTGACCAGCACCTCGATTAAGCTAAAACCCTTGTTGTTCTTGCTCATGTTTATCCTCCTGCGGTACAGCTGCTTAGCTTGCTCGAATCGTCTTTATAGCCTCGTGCATAACGATGCACACTACCGCTGTTCTTAATCTCAACTAAATAACCATTGCTAAACTCACCGTTATTGCACAGCACAAACGAAGCTGTCTTAGAAGCTATGCCCATGGGGTTAAAAGTTACTTTATTGCCTGTGACGGTTGATTTACTAAGCGTTATTTTATCGCTGAGCTGTAATGTGCGTTCTGCTGCTGCACCCTCAGGGCCAACTTGCCATTTTTCTAGGTTGACTTCGTAAACTCGCTTGTTTGCCACCGCCTGCCCGCGTGCATACTGCAAAAACTTCAGCAGCTCGTCAGATTGCGCCTGCACCTGATTATTACGAATAAACTGGGTAAAATTAGGCACTGCGATAGTGGCCACTATCGCCAGCAGCGCCACGGTTATCATTAATTCTACGAGGGTAAACCCGCGTTCATTTAATGTATTTGGCATGATTAACTCCCTATAGATCTATGAGCATGAGCATGGCAAAGCCCAGCGCCTTTGTCGTGCAGCTTATGACAGCAGGTATAGTTTTGTGGATAAGTGGCAGGCAGGCGTCAAGTTGTGTGATTAACAACACAGATAGGCACCCTAGGTGTTCTGCTGGAGCACAGCTTCTGGGCGATAGCGATTATAACTTCAGCTCAGATAGTGCCGGAAAATCACCATCGCGCAAAAATTGCGCTCCAACAGTTGATAGGGCGGGAAAATGTATTTTTATGCGTTTTTAAGTAATGCCGATAATTCTAACTGGCCCTCTTTAACCGGCGGACACCAGTAATAGCCACCAGTCACCGGGCGGCTAAAACGATACAGGCCATCGGTAATACCATCATCCATACCAGTCATGCGTTTTAGCTGCATTTCAAAAGCATCTAACGAGTGACCAAAAGCCAAAAAAACCAAACCTGCTACATCGCCGTCTATATAAGGCATGGAGCGGCGTACAACAAAGGCTTCTGGCTCAAAGTCTTCCATAGCAGTACGTTTAACATGAGCGGACTCTGGCGCGTCTTCAATTTCTTCGTTATCACTGAGACGACGACCAATAATATGGTCCTGCTCATTCTGCGGCAGGGATTTAAAGAAGTCCAAATTATGCTCCCAGTGCTGAACCGCTGCATAGCAGCCGTAGGGCGCCAGCGTATCAGATACAGCTTCTACTGCCGCCTCATCAACGGGGTTTTCAGTACCATCCTCATAACCGGTCAGATCATGGCCCGACAAATAACGAAACGCTTCTGTAACCTGCACCAGCTTAAATGCCGGCGCTAATGCTTCTTGTAAAGCGCGAGTACGATAAAGTAGCTCGCCACGATCGTCATCACATAGCCAACACCACAGCGCGTGCTGGGTGGACGGCACATCAACACCCTGATTACTTAACGCAGGAAATATCCGTAATTTATCCAGCTGCACACCCAACACTTGCAGCACTGATGCACCCACCCCCACCACGGTAGACTCACCATCAGTCATGCTCGCTAAACGCGTCAAAGCTTGGGCTACATGCTCGCTGTCATCTAAGACAAAAAACACATGCCGCGCCACCAATGGCACCGGCTCGGCAAAAATTCTTGCTTGGCATTCCATGTTCATACTCTCTTTTAACAAGGCTACTTAAACGATGTGCAGCACTATAAAACAATTAAAACACAAATGCAGTCCGAGCTCCGCGCGAACTTTTTTAAAGCGTTGAATATCCAACCTTACGTCTGAATTGCTCTTTAGTTCATCATTGTAAAAAGGACTCATCATGTATCCGTATTCTATTAAAACGTTTTTTTAGTGATAATGGAATGCACCTCTTAAGGAGCCTCTGAATAACGTTACCGAGGACGCTAACACAAGGCAAAAACGTACGAAAAAGCGCAGTTTACATGTGTAAATGAGCATTTTGAGTACGTTTTTAACGCAGTGGTAGCTACGCAGGTAGTTATTCAGAGGCTTCTTAACAGCCTCGCTGAATCCTTGCGCCAATATGATCAAACCATCATTGATATTATCGGCCATACCTACAGCACAGACAGCCAATAGCACAACATAAACTGGCTTTTCGCATTTAAAGGTGTAGAAAAAATCTGGCCAGCTAGAAAAGATGTCGGGAAACTTGGAAAATGTAAGCCTCTACAAGAGCTGTGCCATGCGACCAGCTGCGTGCAAACCGCTTTGCTTTACTGTGGAACTGTGGGACTGTGGGACTGTGGGGGCGCATCTTATGCGCGATTAGGTTTGGTGTGGCTGGATGGTTTGTTTCGCGCAAGAGTTGCACCCCTACAAGAGCTGTGCCAAGCAACCGGCTGCGTGAAAACCGCTTTACTGTGGGACTGATAGCCAGGTGCTTGCTGAAGTCAGGAAGGTTTAAAAATCAGCTACACCCGTAAATGCAAAGGGCCCATAAACTTATCTCGCCGTCGTGCGCAAAGCGTTGCGGCTTGTTCGTTTTTATCCCAACAGTAAATTACTTTGCGCTCGCAACAGAGCCTCTTTAGCTGACTTTGGTAACCGCTTAATGGCGTACTCACGTTTTAAAGCGCTAGGTTTATCAAGACAACCTTCAACATAAACCAAAGCCTGCGCGGGACTGCTTTGAAAAAACCGCGCACCCTTACCGTTTAGATGTTGCTGAAAACGTCGCTGCGGATCCGTGGTAATTCCACAATACAGCGCTGTATTAGCAGCCCGAACCAAGTACACATACCAATTGAGCTGGCTAGGCTTTTGTGCTTGCTTCGCGCTAGACTGAACCCCGTTTTGTTTGGACAAGGCGCTTCCTTATGTCGATAAAAATCATTACTACCGGTGGTACCTTCGATAAAGTGTACTCCGATGCACTCTCTGAATTCAGCATTGGCGAACCCATGGCTGAGCCCTTACTGCAAGAAGCGGGCGTGCGCTGCGCATACCGCATCGACAGCCTACTGAAAAAAGACAGCTTAGACTTTACCGATGCCGACCGCCAACTGCTTGCAACCGCTATAACACAATGCCCTGAACAGAAAGTACTGGTGATCCACGGCACTGATACCATGACGCTCAGCGCACAGCAACTCGGAAATCCGGGCGATAAAACTGTGGTATTCACTGGTGCGATGCAACCTGCACGGATGCGCAATACAGATGCACCCTTTAATCTTGGCTTTGCCTTAGGAGTGCTACAATGCTTGCCTGCTGGGGTTTATATTGCCATGCATGGGCAAGTATTCAGCGCTGAACAGGTACAAAAAAACCGCCAACAGGGTCGATTTGAACCTATTTAACTGGCCGCTTTTATACGCTTTATAGGATTTAAGAATGTTAGAAACCGCATTAATTGTTGAAGCACTAAAACCAGCCGATGCCTGTGTGATTTGGCTACACGGCCTAGGCGCCAGTCGTAATGACTTTGAACCGGTCGCACGCATGCTACAACCGCAGCTGCCCACAGTGCGTTTTATTTTACCGCAAGCACCCACCCAGCCTGTGACCATTAACGGTGGCATGGCGATGCCAAGCTGGTACGACATTTTAGCGATTAGCCCCGGCAAGCGCGCCATTAATAGCGAACAGCTGGAAGAATCCAGCGAAAACCTGATTCGCACCATAGAAGCACAGCGTGACAGCGGCATCGATCCCAAACGCATTTTTTTAGCTGGGTTTTCTCAAGGCGGTGCTGTGGTTTTACACACTGCTTTTTTGCGCTGGCAACAACCTCTTGGCGGCGTACTGGCCTTATCCACCTACGCACCCACCTTTGAAGACGCCAGCAAACCCTCCTACAGCTATCCGGTGCTGTGCATGCACGGGCGTTACGATGGCGTGGTGCCGGTACTCATGGGGCAAGCGGCTTATCAACAACTCACGCAATGGGACATGCCTACCACGTGGCAAGACTACCCCATGCAGCACGAAGTCTGCCACGAGCAGATTACTGATATCGGCCACTGGCTGCACAAGCAGTTAAACCCTAGTCTTGCAACCGATTAAAATACTGGATGCGGCACTTAACGCCCTGAATTAAATAACGTAAAACTGCTGCAGTCTACCGATTGAATATTTCCCTAATTTCTTGCTTTAGCTTAAACTTGGGTCTTAAATATTTTTCATTGCGAAGTAACCATTTTGCTTAAAGCCTTTAAAAGAATTTTCCCAAAAAAAACTGACGGCAGCAGCGCCAACCAAGCTGCACCTGAGCCTGTAGAAACACAGAGCACCGAAGCCAAAACAAGCCAGCCAAGAAATAATAAAAGTCGCCCACGTAAACCACGTCGCGAACAACAAAACGCTCGTCCAGAAACAACACCCTGGTCAATTAAAGATTTTGTGGTTGAACCTTTACCGGGCAAAACCCGCTTTCATGACTTCCAACTTACCCCTGAACTGATGCGCGCCATCCAAGAGCTTGGCTTTCCCTACTGCACCCCTATTCAAGCGCAGGTTTTAGGCTACACCCTCAAAGGTCGTGATGCGATTGGTCGCGCGCAAACGGGCACCGGCAAAACGGCTGCTTTTTTAATCTCCACTATCAGTCAGTTACTCGAAAATCCGCCACCCGAAGAACGTTTTATGGGTGAGCCGCGCGCACTGATTATTGCGCCAACCCGCGAACTGGTTGTACAAATCGCCAAAGATGCAGAGGACCTAAGCAAATATACGGGTCTTAATGTCATGAGCTTTGTGGGCGGCATGGACTTTGACAAACAGCTGCGCCAGCTAGAGGCCAAACACTGCGATATTTTAGTGGCCACTCCAGGTCGTTTACTGGATTTTAATCAGCGCGGCGAAGTGCACTTAGATTTGGTTGAAGTATTAATTCTGGACGAAGCTGACCGCATGCTTGATATGGGTTTTATTCCCCAAGTACGTCAAATAATTCGCCAAACCCCACGCAAAGAAATGCGCCAAACGCTATTGTTTTCGGCAACGTTTTCCGATGACGTGATGGACCTGACCAAACAATGGACCTTTGAGCCAGCAGTGGTTGAAATTGAACCTGAACAGGTCGCCAGCGATACTATTGAGCAGCACGTCTATGCTGTGTCTGAAGACAGCAAATACAATTTACTGTACAACCTACTACAAGAGAAAGGCTGGCCGCGGGTAATGGTGTTTGCTAACCGCCGCGACCAAGTGCGTCGCATTCAGGAGCGCTTGCAAGCCGATGGCATTAAGGCGGAACAAATGTCGGGCGAAGTACCGCAACAAAAACGTATTCGCGTACTTGAACAGTTTCGCAGTGGTCGTATTCAGGTGCTAGTTGCTACCGATGTAGCCGGGCGCGGTATCCACGTGGATGACATCAGCCATGTCATTAACTACACGCTGCCCGAAGACCCTGAAGACTATATCCACCGTATTGGTC
>LFRM01041841.1_pt4 | contig 13517 bp, 15 predicted proteins | sample 618341 | NCBI WGS metagenome assembly LFRM01 (sample SAMN03654438, study PRJNA283298) | anaerobic digester metagenome | isolation source: pool of bioreactors CSTR01a, CSTR02a, and CSTR03a thermophilic anaerobic... | place: Denmark: Kgs. Lyngby | collected 2014-05-21 | reverse complement strand
AAAGGAGGATTGAAAAATGAATGTGGCTGTGCTGCAGTTGGAGGTAAATGCTGAAGAGACGAAGGATGAGCGTATAGCCCATGCCGTAGACATTTTGGAGGGTATGTATCGGGATAACAGGTGTCCCCAACTGGTACTGCTGCCAGAGATCTGGGGAACCGGGTTTTTCAATTTTGACAATTATTACAAGGAGAGCGAAGAAGTCCGGGGCATAACCTATTCAGCCTTCGCCCCGCTGGCGCAAAAGCTGGGATGTTACATCCTGACCGGAAGCTTTGTGGAGCGGGAGGGCAGCGACCTTTACAACACCTCCCTTTTTATTGACCCGGAAGGGAACATAGCGGCCCGGTACAGGAAAATTCACCTGTTTGGTTATAAGTCCAGGGAGACCGAATTACTGGCACCGGGCAAGGATATAACGGTGGTTGATACGGAGCTGGGTGTATGGGGGATAACAACCTGCTACGACCTGCGGTTCCCCGAACTGTACCGGGCAATGGTGGACAGGGGCGCCCAAGGTTTCCTGGTGGTGGCGGCATGGCCGCTGGCCAGGCTGGACCATTGGTCCTTGCTAAACAGAGCAAGGGCTATTGAAAACCAGTGTTACCTTATATCCTGCAACTGTGCCGGCAGCCACGGAGGAGTGACTTTCGGAGGGCGAAGCATGGTTGTGGACCCTTGGGGTGTTGCCGTGGCTTCGGGAGGAGACAGGGAGACAGTGGTCTGGGCAAGTATTGACCTTGAAGAGGTTGAAAAATGCCGCAGCGCCTTTCCTGCGCTGAAGGACAGAGTCCTATAATAGCAGTACAAATAAAGCTTGCGGCTTCCCTTTACTCTCCGCTTGACATTTCGGACAGTGGTGGTATTATATATGTGACAAGACAGGTGTATATACATTATACTGCCATGGAATTTATACATTAAGAAGCGGGGAGAGGTTGAATTGGAAAAAATAGCTGAATTTTTTAAAAGAAAAAACATTGAAATCTCACTTCACAGGTACGGTATTCAAGCCCTCGGGGCTATGGCCCAGGGGTTGTTTGCAACCCTTATAATAGGACTTATACTGAAGGTTATAGGAGAAAACTTAAATATCCCCTTTCTTTACGAGGTGGTATATCCCGCGGCACAGCAGATGACCGGCCCGGCGATAGCGGTGGCGGTGGCCTACGGGCTGCAGGCTCCGCCTCTTGTACTGTTCGCCTCCACCGTCACCGGTATGGCGGGAAACCAGTTTGGGGGCCCGGTGGGGGCCTTTGTGGCGGCGGTAATAGGCGCGGAATTCGGAAAAATGGTATCAAAGGAGACCAAAGTGGATATACTGGTGACGCCGGCGGCCACCATAGTAACGGGAGTGCTGGCGGGCATGCTGGTGGGTCCCGGTGTATCTTCCCTTATGACCGGCCTCGGCCGGTGGATAATGTGGGCCACCGAGCTGCACCCGGTACCCATGGGCATTTTTGTCTCGGTGTTGATGGGAATGGTTCTTACGCTGCCCATAAGCAGTGCGGCCCTTGCGATAATGCTGGAGTTGGGCGGGCTTGCCGCCGGGGCGGCTACCGTGGGCTGCAGCACCCAGATGGTGGGTTTCGCGGTGGCCAGTTACAGGGAAAACGGGTGGGGCGGACTGGTTTCACAGGGCCTTGGAACGTCCATGCTGCAGGTGCCCAATATTGTGAAAAATCCCCGGATATGGCTTCCCCCCACCTTGGCTTCGGCGATTATAGGCCCCTTTGCCACCACGCTTTTCAGGATGGAAAACATACCCATGGGAGCGGGGATGGGTACCAGCGGCCTGGTGGGCCAGTTCGGGACGGTGGCGGCAATGGGGACAAGCGCTGCGGTTTTTGGGAAAATGCTGCTTTTGCATATCGCCGCGCCGGCGGTATTGACCCTCGTTATTTCGGAATACATGAGAAAAATTGGCTGGATAAAGGCCGGTGATATGAAGCTGCCTGATTGAATTGAGATGTGGGACGTGAGATGTGGGATGCGGGAGTTTAGAACCTGTCATTTGAACTCGGGGAGGACCGTCGTTGGACTATAAAGTCATAGAAAACGGAATACTTGTTAAAGACGCGAGGGACTTTGAGCCGGAGCATATATTCGAGTGCGGTCAGTGCTTTCGCTGGAACAAGGAATCGGACGGGAGCTACAGGGGTGTTGCCGGCGGAAGAATCCTAAGGGTAAAAAAGAGGGGCGGTGATATATTCCTTGACGGGGCCGATGAGAAAGAGTTCAGGGAGTACTGGGCNNAGGGAGTACTGGGCCCGGTATTTTGACCTTGAAAGGGACTACGGTCAAATCAAACAGGCATTATCCAGTGACCCGGTGCTTAAAAGAGCGGTGGAATTCGGAAGCGGAATACGCATTCTCAAACAGGATACCTGGGAGACGCTTATCTCCTTTATAATTTCCGCCAACAACAGGATTCCGAGGATAAAGACAACCATAGAAAGGCTGTGCCGCTGTTTCGGCAGTCAAAGGGAAGCAAAGGGGGAAACATATTTCGACTTTCCCACCCCGCAGCGCCTGTCGAGGCTGGATGAGCAGGATATACGCTCCTGCGGCTGCGGTTTCAGGGCAAGGTACGTGCTTGAGGCTGCAAGAATGGTGGAGGAAGAAAGGGTGGACCTTGCATCGCTGGAGCGGATGTCCACCGCGGAGGCAAGGTCGGTGCTCTTAAGTTTTCCCGGTGTAGGGCCCAAGGTTGCGAACTGTATCCTGCTCTTTTCCATGGCCCGGTTTGACGCTTTCCCTGTGGATGTATGGGTAAAAAGAGTGATGGAGCATTACTATTTGAAAGGGGATACCCCCCTGGCGGAGGTCAGGCGGTATGCCGAAGAAAGGTTCGGTCCCCTTGCCGGGGCGGCGCAGCAGTACCTTTTCTATTATGCCAGGAGCACTATGGGCAAGGGGTCTCGGCTGACACAAAATTGTTGAAAATGAGCATAATTAATGGATAGGGAGAGAAATAACGGCACATTCTGCTGTCACTTGATATTTTAACCGTTTTTGGTTCAATTTTAGCCGGAACAGGGTTTGATTACTCTGCCGGCTTTTAATATTATATAAACTGTAATTAGCACTCGCCAGTGGCGAGTGCTAACAAACGCCAAACCAAACCATACATATAGGATAGGAGGGTAAAAAATGAACATCAAACCACTTGGAGACAGGGTAGTAGTAAAGGTGCTGGAAAAAGAGGAAACCACCAAGAGCGGGATTGTGCTGCCCGAAGCCGCTAAGGAAAAACCCCAGGAAGGTGAAGTACTGGCGGTGGGAAGCGGAGAATTGATAGAGGGCAAGAGGATTCCCCTGGAGGTCAAGGTTGGGGACAGGGTTATTTATTCGAAGTATGCGGGCACCGAAGTTAAAATGGACGACCAGGAATACCTTATCCTTAGACAGAGCGATATACTTGCCATAATTGAATAGGCAAAACCAATAAAAGGAGTGAATGGACATGGCTAAACAGATAAAATTCGGCGAAGATGCCAGGCGGGCACTGGAAAGAGGCATAAACCAGCTGGCGGATACTGTAAGGATTACCCTGGGACCCAAGGGTAGAAACGTGGTGTTGGACAAAAAATTCGGTACACCGGCAATAACAAATGACGGTGTAACAATAGCCAGGGATATTGAAGTGGAAGACCCCTTTGAAAACATGGGCGTTCAGCTTGTCAAGGAGGTAGCCACAAAGACCAATGACGTGGCCGGTGACGGTACCACTACCGCTACCTTACTGGCGCAGGCGATGGTAAGGGAAGGCATGAAGAACGTTGCGGCCGGGGCCAACCCGATGGATATTAAGAGGGGCATCCAAAAAGCGGTGGAAAAGGCCGTGGAAGCGCTGAAGGAGCAGAGCAAGGATATAGACAAGAAGGAATCCATAGCCCAGGTTGCTACAATTTCGGCGTCGGATGAAGAAATTGGGGAACTCATTGCCGATGCTATGGAAAAGGTAGGCAAGGACGGCGTTATCACAGTAGAAGAATCCAAGACAATGGGTACAACTCTTGAACTGGTGGAGGGTATGCAGTTTGACAGGGGATACATCTCCGCCTACATGGTAACCGATACCGATAAGATGGAAGCGGTTTTGGATGATGCCTATATACTTATAACCGACAAAAAGATAACCAACGTCCAGGACCTTCTGCCGGTGCTGGAGCAGGTGGTACAGCAGGGCAAAAAACTGCTTATAATAGCCGAGGACGTAGAAGGCGAGGCCCTTGCAACACTGGTGCTCAATAAACTGAGAGGAACCTTTATCTGCGTTGCGGTTAAGGCTCCGGGCTTTGGCGACAGGAGAAAGGCGATGCTGCAGGATATAGCCATCCTTACCGGCGGCCAGGTTATCTCGGAAGAGCTGGGCCTTGAGCTTAAGAACGCTACATTGAGCCAGATGGGTAGGGCAAGGCAGGTCAAGGTGTCCAAGGAAAACACCATAATAGTTGATGGTGCCGGCAGTGAAAAGGAAATCAAGGACAGGATCAAGCAGATCAAGGTACAGATTGACGAGACCACTTCCGACTTTGACAGGGAAAAACTCCAGGAAAGGCTCGCAAAGCTCTCCGGCGGCGTAGCCGTCATCCAGGTAGGCGCTGCCACCGAGACCGAGCTCAAGGAGAAAAAACTCAGGATCGAGGACGCCCTTTCCGCGACCAGGGCCGCGGTGGAAGAGGGCATAGTGCCCGGCGGCGGAATAGCCTTGATAAGGACGGCGGCTGCCGTGGACAAACTGATTGAAGAAGTTGACGGGGACATAAGGACCGGTGTGCGGATAGTCAGGAAAGCCCTTGAGGAGCCGGTGAGACAGATAGCCAACAACGCGGGCGAGGAAGGCTCGGTTGTGGTGGAAAAGGTTATGTCCCTTGAGGGTGCCATGGGCTTTGACGCCTATAAGGGCGAGTATGTGGACATGATAAAATCGGGAATCCTTGACCCCACCAAGGTTGTAAGGTCAGCGCTGCAAAACGCCGCATCGGTGGCGGCGATGGTGCTAACCACCGAGAGCCTGGTGGCGGACATACCCGAAAAGAAAAACGACATGCCTCCCGGTGGAATGGGCGGAATGGACATGATGTAATCGTTAAAGAGAAGCCGTTTTCACGGCTTCTCTTTTTAGTTCGTAGAGGAGGCAAACTTTCGCTTCAGCATCTCTATATCCTGGCTGCCTGCGTTCCTGGTTTTATGCCATCCCCTTTTTTCCATGGCCTTAAGTACGTCAAGGCGCATCCTGTGGGTTTCATTCAAGATATTCTCCAAGATATGGCTAAAGGCTTCCCCCGTGCTCTCGTTAATGCAAGCGTTGTACGAGCTTGAGAGCTGTTTTTCCGAAAGCAAAATATCGATAAGAATTTCCCTGTCTCCAAAATAATCGGTATCCATGGATGGGAAACCTCCCTTAACTGTTGTCGCTGTGAGATACTACGTAGTTTAATAGGGCTTCATAATGGCTTTTGTGCTTTTCCGCCAAGCTGCTGCATAGGTTCTTAAGCTCGGAATCTCTGCACTGCCTGGAATACTGCTTAAGCTTTGATATCATCAGGGACTCCTGGGATAATTGTTCCTCCAGTATGGACAAGTTTTTGGACGACAGTGGTACAAAGGCTTCTTCTGGATAGGGATTTTCCATCCGGTGACCTCCCCTTATGTTTTTTCTTCTGTATATTATTGTCCCCGGTTGTTTTTTTTATTTGGGTAAAATGTTGCCCAAATAGATATAATACTCCTTAATTGGGACATTTCTCATTTTTTTGATATAATTTTTGGTATAATATTAATATTAAACCCGCTGCCGGGCGGGATACCCGTCCGGCTTAAAGGTCAATAAAGTGTTTGACAAGGTATTCTAATTTGACTATAATACTCAAAAATACCTGATACGTGAAATCACGGCCGGTGCAGCGATACCGGTCCAACCAAATGAAAAGGGGATGCTTGTATATGTACCAAGACAAGGTTGTAAAGAGCGGCCTTACCTTTGACGATGTGCTGCTGATCCCGGCCATGTCACGGGTTTTGCCGAAGGAAGTAGGGCTTAGTACAAACCTTACGAGGAAGATAAAGCTTAATATTCCGATAGTAAGCGCAGGCATGGATACGGTTACAGAAGCCCGCATGGCCATTGCAATGGCCAGGGAGGGTGGCATCGGAATAATTCACAAAAACATGTCGATAGAGGACCAGGCTTCGGAGGTGGACAAGGTTAAGCGTTCGGAGCACGGGGTAATAGTTGACCCCTTCCACCTGGGGCCGGACCGTCCCATTTCAGACGCCCTGGAACTTATGGAAAGGTATCGTATTTCGGGGGTGCCTATAACCGTTGACGGAAAACTGGTGGGGATTCTCACCAACAGGGATTTGAGGTTTGAAACGGATATGACAAAGAAGATTTCTCAGGTCATGACCAGCGAAAACCTGGTCACCGCACCGGAGGGGACAAACCTGGCCCAGGCCCAGGAAATACTGATGAAATACAAGATTGAAAAACTGCCCATTGTGGACGGGGAAGGAAACCTCAAAGGGCTTATCACCATCAAGGATATTGAAAAGGCCATTCAGTACCCCAACTCCGCGAAGGATACAAAGGGCAGGCTGCTGGCCGGCGCGGCGGTGGGGGTTACCCCGGACATGATGGACAGGGTGAAGGAACTGGTTGACGCCAAGGTGGATGTGGTGGTACTGGATACCGCCCACGGGCATTCTGCCGGTGTTATTGAAGCGGTGGAAAGAATTAAGTCGGCATACCCCGATATTCAGCTGGTGGCGGGCAATGTTGCCACCTACGAGGGTACCGAGGACCTTATCAAGGCCGGCGCTGACGCTGTGAAGGTGGGCATAGGGCCCGGGTCCATCTGCACCACAAGGGTGGTGGCGGGCATAGGGGTGCCACAGATAACTGCGATAATGGACAGCGCCGAAGCGGCGGCCAAGTACGGGGTGCCCATAATAGCCGACGGGGGTATCAAGTACTCGGGGGATATAACAAAGGCTATAGCCGCCGGCGCCGATACCGTAATGATTGGTTCACTGCTTGCCGGTACCGAGGAAAGCCCAGGGGACATTGAAATTTACCAGGGAAGAAGTTATAAGGTATACCGGGGCATGGGCTCCATAGCGGCGATGGCATCCGGGAGCAAGGACAGGTACTTCCAGGAGGACAGCAAGAAGCTGGTACCCGAAGGGGTGGAGGGCCGGGTGCCCTACAAGGGGGCGCTGGCGGATACCATTTACCAGCTGGTTGGAGGTTTGCGGGCCGGAATGGGTTACTGCGGTACCAGGACCATTGCCGAGCTGAAGGCCAATACCAAGTTTATGGCCATTACCGCTGCAGGTCTTAGGGAAAACCATCCCCACGATGTCCATATAACAAAGGAAGCGCCAAACTACAGTCTAGGTTAAGAAAGGGGTATAAAGATGCCACAGCCTTATGAAAGCGGGTTTAACGAACAACACCGCAGGCAGGATATTGATGTGGAAAAATTTATTGAGGACCAGGTAAGGACCATACGGGAGACGGTGGGGGACAAAAGGGCCCTGTGCGCCCTAAGCGGCGGCGTGGATTCATCGGTGGCGGCGGTGCTGGTGCACAAGGCCATTGGCGACCGGCTCACCTGCATATTCGTAAACCACGGCCTTCTTAGAAAGGACGAGGAGACAGAGGTGGAAAGGGTATTCAGGGACATGTTCAACATGAACCTTGTAACGGTGGACGCTGCCGACAGGTTTTTAAGCCGGCTTGAGGGAGTAACCGACCCGGAAGCGAAGAGAAAGATAATCGGCGAGGAATTCATAAGGGTATTCGAGGAAGAAGCCGGCAAGCTGGACAGGGTGGACTTCCTGGTACAGGGCACCATATACCCCGATGTGGCTGAAAGCGGCAGCAAGGGTACCTCGGTAATAAAGAGCCACCATAACGTAGGGGGACTGCCGGAGAACATGACCCTTTCACTCATAGAGCCTCTGAGGTCGCTTTACAAGTACCAGGTGAGGGAGGTAGGCATAGGCCTTGGTATTCCGGAGCATCAAGTATGGCGCCAGCCCTTCCCGGGCCCGGGCCTTGCCGTAAGGACAATAGGGGAGGTCACCAGGGAAAGGCTCCAGCTGCTTAAGGAGGCGGATGCGATAGTCAGGGAGGAAATAGCGAAGGCCGGCCTTGAAAGGGACATATGGCAGTATTTCGCAGTGCTTTTGGACATAAAATCCGTCGGGGTGAAAAAGGACGAGAGGACCTATGACCACGTGGTGGCAATAAGGGCGGTCAACAGTACCGACGGGATGACGGCGGACTGGGCAAAAATACCCCACGAGGTGCTTGGAAGGATCTCGTCAAGGATTGTAAACAATGTAAAGGGTATAAACAGGGTTGTATACGATATTACTGCGAAACCGCCCGGTACAATTGAATGGGAATAGTAAAAAGAAGCGGCTGAAACTCTATGTTTCTTATTGGGTTTCGGCTTGCTACATTCCTTTAAACTATGGTCCATTTGCGATGGATGGCTGCGGATGCTTGCTGTGGAGTACTGCGCAGGCGAGATTCCACAGCGGCAGCAGATATATATAGCAGGCAGTCAGAATACATACTGTTGGTGCACCGACAGTGCCAAGCGGCACGCTTCCGGCAATTGACCAGGGAATCAGTGGTGCAACAACGACGGCGGTGTTTTCCAGATGGACCGCCATGGTCTCCGGTTCTTTTTCAACATCATTGCATATCTGATGTGTCAGCATTATTGTTAGAGTCTGATTGCAGGCTATCATACCGGTCAGAAGAGAGGTTATGAGAATGCCGCCGAAGGGTGTGACTTTTGCACTGATGGTGCAGAGTATTTTTTTAACACCTTCCAGGAAGCCTGTGCCGTTGAACATTCCCGCATAACAGGAGGACAGGCATACAATGGCAAATACCCTCGTCATAGAGATTATTCCGCCACCGGAAAGAACCGACGCAAGCGCCCTGTTTTCGGGGTAGTAGCCGGTGATTGCAATTTCCAACAGTTTAGAAGGTTGTATACCTTGTATGAACAATGAAAGTAATGCACCGAAAACTATACTGACACTCATGGTGATTTTGACATTGATTTTGAACAGCGAGAACAGAATTATAACAACAGCAGGAACCAATGTCGATGGATGCAAGTCGAAACATTCCGCGAAAATTTCCTGCACATCCGTACTGCCCATTTCTGCCTGATAAAGCATTCCGAGTGCCAGGTAAAAAGCACAGGACACTGCAAATGGTACTAGCGAGGTCTTTATCATATTTACTATATTGCGAAAAATATTTGTGTTGGTTAAATTACTGACCAGCAAGGCGCTGGTGGACATGGGTGAGCAGCGGTCTCCGAAGTATGCGCCTGAAAGAATGGCACCGCCGGTGAATAAAGGCGGGATTCCCATACTGTTTGCCATAGTCATACAAATCACGCCGACGGTTGCAGCTGTGCCAAATGAGGTTCCGGTAAGAACGGAAACAAGGCAGCACAACAAAAAGGTAATAAGCACCATGGCCGATGGGCTGCAAACCTTTGTTGCGTGATAGACAATGAACGGAATTGTACCACCAGCCCGCCATATGGCGGTGATAATGCCAATCAGTATGAAAGTTATAAGTATATTTCTTACAGTTCTTATGCCTGAAAACGCCATTTTCCACATCTGCATCGCGGAGTGATTTTTATAGATACCATATGCGAAAAACATTATGAAACCAAATAAAAGGGCGTACAGAATTGAAAGGTCAAACCACACACACGCAAGCAAAGCCAGTGCAAATATGCCAAGTATCCCTATCTCTAACATATAGCTTCACAACCACCTTGTCGTCCAGACCTTTATATTCATATACTACCATATCTTATAAAAGGTCACAAATCTCACGGAATGCTCCATAGGAAAGGGTTGTACAAATCGGAAGTCTCCAGTACCAGTCATTTGGCCATTTCGGAAGCACAATGATAACGTATACTGCTGAAGTATTATTTTTCACATCATACATGGCATTCTCTCCTTTCTTTCATATTTTATCGTCCTCAAAGTCGGGGTAGGCCGGATAGCTCTCGCCAAGCTGTTCGTCGTATTCGAGGTAAACCGGGAACTCCCGTCCTCCCATCCGGAATACCTTGTATGGTTCCTTTTGCCCGGGGCACATTCACTCACGCTCCTTTCGGGTAAGAAATATAAAAGAGCCCCTATGATAGCTTTTTTTATTTACTATCATAGGGGCAAATGCATGTTTCCGGTAGTAACTTTTCACCCTAAAAAAGTCACGTTTTTTCGGCTGATAATATACAAATTCTACCATTATTTGCAGGAACATATAGGAAAACTTTACCGAAAAACCACGTATTTAGGCCTTTTTGGCATACGTGACGGCGGCTTCTTAATAGTCGTTTAAACGACCATTATTTATCGCTGTATACCCGGCACCGCACATGCCGGCATAAAGCACCATGCAGGTCGTAAAGGCGTCCAGCATTGCGGAAAACACGTTTTTTAGCAGGACATAGAGATAAAACGGAACCGCGGCTACACCCAGCAGTGCAAAAAACAAGTCCGTCAGAGCGGATAGAGTGGGCGCAGCGCACAGGCTGAGAGATACAACCGGCAGCACTGGGCGGCGGAAAAGCCGGGCCAGCAGGCGTGCCGGAGGTGACTTTGCAGTAATAACGCCCCAGGTTTTATCTCTGTGCAGGCTTGCACTGCTAAAGGGCGTGATGATGGTGAAGGTCAGCAGGCAGGTGACAGTTATATCAATGGTGGTGCTGGTTGCGTCTGTCGGCATGAAATCCGCCTTATGGTAGACAAGGGCCGCGACCATGCCGCCAATAATGAAACTGAAGGCGGCGGAGACCGATGCCTGAATGCGCATGTAAACGGCAAGTTCCCTGTTCATGAACCGTCTCCCTTATTCGTTATTAAGACGTATTGCGCAAGCTCGTCCCGGCTGGATATATGCAGTTTTTCGTAGATTTCCAGCATGATATTCTTGAGCCTGCCGACGGAAATATTATGCTGCTTCGCGATTTTTGAGTAAGGAACTCGGCGTGCCACCATCTGTGCCAGATGCGCTTCCCGCAGGGAAAGAATCATTGTGATGTTGTCCTTGGCGAAATGGTTGTGAAAGGTCACCCAGTTTTTAACCGTGCGCTTCCACTGCTCTATGACGGCATCGAAGCAGGCGGGGAACGCCTCCTCCAGGCACTGCTCCATAAGGCCGCCGAAATCGGAAACAGGTTCCGCAAAGGGTGTTATAAAGCCGTGGGGCAGGGCAATACCCATGGCTTCCAGAAGCCAGCGCCGGGCTTCATCCTCGCGTCCCAGGCAGTGACAGGCAAGAGCGCATGCCACCCGCAGATAAATATCCGGGAACGTGACACCTCGCATCGGCGCGCTAAAGGCCAGCGCAGACTGCGCCACGGCCAGCGCGATTTCATGTTTCCCGATACACATGAAATACTTTGCGCGCAAGTAGAGCAGGTACTGCGGTTTCAACTGCGGCGGCAAAGCGCTGAAATCCCCCGCCGACAGCCACCCGGGAACCATGTTCGGGGCGTACACGCTCACGGCGACGCAGGCCAGCGTAAGCTCCGCAAAAGCTGAAATGTTACTGCCGCGGCCCGCGCCCACACAGCTTTTGAGATAAGCCTCAATCTTTTGATACGCAGGGTAGTCTCCCAGGCTGATAGCCGCCACGACCGCTGCCAGGGACGCGCGCAGCCTTGACGCTTCGTCCCCTTCGGTCTTATCATAGCAGCGCATTACGCTCTCGAAATCGCCCCGCAAATAGGCAAGCTCCGCTTCGTATTGAAGCCGCAGCTTTTCCTCCTTCACGGTTTTCAAAATAGCGTCGGGGTCATAGGCCGGCATGGGCATGGTAGTGGCTTCAATAATACGGGCAAGCTCGGAGGACAGCGATTGTCCCGGCGGCTTTTTCTCCCTGCGCGGATCGGCGGGTTTTTCTGCATCACCCGGAATCATCCACGACCTTCCGTATTTTTTGGCGCAGGGTACCCGGTTATCAGCTAAAAGCCGCTGCACCTGCCTTTGAGAAACGCCCCATTTTTCGAAAGCCTCTGCAGCCGTTATATATTCCATCCTCAAACGGACCTTCCTTTTGGAAAATTATAGATTTATTATAGACATTTGAACGACGTTTTGCAACTGCATTGGGACAGTTGCAGTCAAAATACTTTGTCCAAGCGGAAGAGATATTGAATCCTGATATAACATGTGCTACACTCATTTTGCAGTGTTAAACAAGCGGCACGGGGTAAATACTATGCCAAGGGGATTACTGTTCAAACAACAGGCGATTCTTTAAGGGAAAAAATAAAGGAAATGATCTAAATTAAACCAAGGTGGGAGGATGCGGGTATGGATACGGACGGAATCATGGAGGGTCTAATAAAGGAGAACAATTCCAAGATCGTGATGGTGGTGATGGACGGCCTTGGAGACATCCGCAGCCCGGAGTTTGACAACAAAACGCCGCTGGAGTACGCAAAAACCCCCAACATGGACGCGCTGGCAAGGGAATCGGTTTGCGGAAGGCACATCCCGGTTATGCCGGGCATAACCCCCGGCAGCGGTCCCGGCCACCTGGGCATATTCGGGTATGACCCCAAAAAGGTCGTGATTGGCAGGGGCGTGCTGGAGGCGGTGGGGCTGGGGCTGGAACTCAAGCACGGTGACGTGGCCGCAAGGGCGAACTTTGCCACGCTGGATGACAGCGGGCGCATAACCGACCGAAGGGCGGGAAGGATACCCACCGAAAAGAATGAGGAACTTTGCGGTATACTGGGTGAAATAAAGGAAATAGACGGCGTGGAGATAATAGTCCGGCCGGGAAAGGGGCACCGGTTTGTGGTAATCCTAAGGGGCGAGAACCTAAACCCTGCCGTGAACGATACCGACCCTCAGCATGAGGGGCATGTCCCCCTTAAAGCCGAGCCGCAGAAGGAAGAAGCGGCCTTTACGGCCAGTGTGATAAACAAGTTTGTTGAAAGGGCTGAGAGACTTTTACATAACCATCATCCGGCCAACGGGATACTGCTTCGGGGCATATCCTCAAGACCGAAGATTCCCGGGTTTAAGGAGAAATACAAGCTGGAAGCCGCGGCCATTGCTTCCTACCCGATGTACCGGGGCATAGCCGACCTTTTGGGTATGACGCTGCTTCCCGCGCCGGATTCCATAGAGGGATTGTTTAAGACCTACCTGGAGTTTCACAACAAGTACGACTTTTTCTTCATACACGTAAAGGGCACCGACCAGGCGGGGGAAGACGGGGAGTTCCTTACAAAGGTGAACGTTATTGAAAAGGTGGACAGGGCCCTGCCCATACTGCTTGAAAAGAAGCCCAACGTGCTGGCCATAACCGGCGACCATTCATCGCCCTGCCCGATGCGGTCCCACAGCTGGCACCCGGTGCCGGTGCTTGTGAACTCGCAGTTCTGCGGCAGCGACGACGCGGTACGTTTTACCGAGAACCAGTGCAACATCGG
>LFRM01157735.1_pt3 | contig 13532 bp, 12 predicted proteins | sample 618341 | NCBI WGS metagenome assembly LFRM01 (sample SAMN03654438, study PRJNA283298) | anaerobic digester metagenome | isolation source: pool of bioreactors CSTR01a, CSTR02a, and CSTR03a thermophilic anaerobic... | place: Denmark: Kgs. Lyngby | collected 2014-05-21 | reverse complement strand
AAGACACGATTATCGTGATTAACGGCGACAGAGCGAAATGGATTCGCATGTTTAGGGAATGGTTTTGTGATTGTACTGTATTTTATCAGGTAGACCGTTTTCACCTGCTCAGGACCATTGGAGGGATTTTTAAGAGGGGAAGCAAGAGCTACTATAGGTTAAGGGACGCAATGGATAAGGATCCTACAGGAGCTGGATTTATGGCTGCATTAGCAGAAGAATCAAGAAGCCTTTCCGGAAAGAAACGACTGGAAGCAGAGGTACTGCTTAGGGATCTTGAAGACATCGCAGATAGCGTGTGTGACTATCGAGTTAGGTTAAGTGCTATGGGATATGACACAAAAGGATTACGTCCTATGGGGGCTGCTGAAGCTCAGATGGATAGATTTGCTGATAGGATCAAAGGCCGTGGGCAGAGCTGGTCGCCTAGAGGGCTCGATGCAATGATGAATCTTTTAGGTCTTAAGTTTGAAGGCCGTCTGGAGGATCTCCTCCACAATCTTGCAGTTAAGCAAGAGCCCCTTCCTAATGAGAAAGAGCTGGTGAAAAAGCAGGCGCCACAAGTAGCTAAAACCCTGATAGAGCAATATGGAGACATCTGGTCACATTCCATGCCGATTATGAATGTCGGGCGCTCCAGAAGCGGAGGCCTGTCTAAGGTGTTTCAGAAATTCGCGGCAGGATGGTGATTAGTCTCGTCCGGAATCTATAGAAGAACAGCCCAGTTATCTAAAGCCATGCAGAAATACGATGTTTACTAGTGTGGTTAAGTTATGTATTTACTACTAAGGCATTGGAGACAGGCCCCTATGCTTGATTGAAAACTAGACGGCACAAACAGCTACTTTTCAAGGGTAGATAAAATAGTACCCACCACAACTTGACTCAGACAAGCGATCCTCCACAAATATCTGGAGGAGTCCGGTGTTCGGGCTCAAGTTCGTTGTCTAGCTGCATGTAATTACGGAGCCTGTGTTGAGAGTCAAAAAGGGAGGGCTGAAAAACATAGATGAGCGCACAAAACACGATATCGTGAATCCAATAGTCGCTGCATCCTGGGATCGGTGCCTCATGGGCGGCATGGACCCAAATCAAAAGCCTGTATTAGTGCGTCTTACAGGCAAAGAATTAGAAAACCGCCTGAAAGCTTCACTTTCAATGGCAAGAGTGGCACACCCCTTTATGGAAAGGATCGCTTCTTTTGTATCTTCCGATTTGGCGGTGTTTTTGAGTGATTCTGAAGGCTGTATGGTTTCGATAATAGGAGAGGCCAGGCTTTCTCTGTTGCCCCCGGTGACTCTTGAAGTAGGGACAGTGTGGAGTGAGCAACAGCAAGGTACGAATGCCGTCAGCCTTGTGCTTGATGAGAAGAAGCCATGTCAGATCACAGGCGTTGAGCATTATTTAAAAGCATATCACGGCCTGGCAGGCGCTGCTGCGCCTATTCTCAGTTCTGAAGGGGCTTTTCTTGGTATTCTTGGAGTTGTTGGTCCCAAGGAAGCTTTCCACATGCATACCCTTGGGATGGTTGTGGCTTCTTCGGCAGCAATCGAAAACCAACTTGAGTTAGAGCGTACAACTGAACAGCTTTATTCCGTGGTTCAGGCTATGTCCGACGGGCTGATTGCCATAGACAATGATGGCATTATCACTCATATGAATCATGTGGCAGGAAGAATCTTCGGGCTTAAACCCATGGCTTGCATCGGCCAGCGTGCAGATGAGATATTTCGAGACTCGCTTCCCCTGCTTCAGGTCATCAAATGCGCGAGAGAAGGTTTCAGTGACCGGGAGCTTTCTGTAATGTTAAACGGTCGAAGGGTACATGTGACTCTTACCAGTAGGCCTATTTGCTCCCAACAAGGCCAAATTTTTGGAGTTGTCTTGACGTGTAGGGAAATGAAGTCAGTGCAGCGTCTTGTCACACGTATGGTGGGAGCGCAGGCCAGATTCACGTTTTCTGACCTTGTTGGGGAGGATCCGACGTTTTGTGAGAGAATTGAGATGGCTCGCCGTGTTGCCAGATCAGACTCCACTGTGCTTCTGTCAGGTGAAAGCGGGACCGGAAAAGAGCTTTTCGCTCAGGCTATCCATAATGCCAGCCCGCGCAGGGACGGCCCGTTTGTCGCTGTAAACAGCGCAGCTCTGCCCAGAGACTTAGTGGAAAGCGAGCTTTTCGGCTATGAAGAAGGCGCTTTCACAGGGGCGAGGAGGGGCGGAAGACCGGGTAAGTTTGAACTTGCCAGCGGGGGCACACTGTTCCTAGATGAAATAGGGGATATTCCGCTGGAGACTCAAATCAGTCTCTTGAGGGTATTACAAGATAAACAAGTAGTAAGGATCGGCGGACATACTCCTATTCCTGTTCAGATCCGGGTAATCGCTGCAACAAACAAGGATATTGTGCGTCTTGTCAAGGAAGGCCATTTCAGGCTGGATCTTTACTATCGTCTCAGCGTTGTTAACGTGGTCATACCCCCTCTACGCGACAGGGGTGAAGACGTCTTGCTTTTGGCTGAGCATTTCCTTCGACGCTTCGCCAGGCAACGAGGTCTGGATCGAATAGAAATGACCCCTGAAGTTAAGGCCGCGCTCATGAGGTATGCTTGGCCGGGCAATGTGAGAGAACTGGAAAACGCTATTGAGCAAGCTAATCACTTGCTGGAGGGAAGCATTCTGGAGCTTCGGCACCTTCCGGGTAGAATTTCCGGTGAACCCGGGCAAAGAACAGACCCGCCTTGTCTGCCTATGAATATGAGTTCTTGGGGTGGGGGAATAAGAAGCCTGGATGAAGTTGAGAGAGACGCAATTATAAATGCAGTGGCGTTGTCTGAAGGCAATGTGAGCTCTGCTGCTAAGCGTCTTGGAGTGGGGAGGACGACTTTATATAGAAAACTGGAGAAGTACGACATTGACCTTAAGTCCTTGCGCAAAGCAAGTTCCTAAAGTCACAACCAGAAAATATGTGCCACTATGATACATGTGTCATTAAAATGCATATCATTGGCAATCTCTTGCGCTGCACACTTAACCCCTGTTTTCCACAGAATTTTACCTTTTCTTACTATAGTTGAATATGTTCCGTATTGAGACAATTTCTTCTGTTTGCCTTTTCTCTATGATGTCATATTTCCTGTCATAATTGGTAAAAAACCACTCTGCCTGGCACTAATCGAGATTTTGCCTATTCCGAGTCATCAGGCATGAAACTTGCATTGTTATAACATGAAGCGGGAGTATGAGGAGGAAATTCTACGTGAACCTGCTTATATTAGGTTTCACCACTCGAGGCTTCTCTGAATGTGCAACCTTAAGCCATAGTGCCGGGTATTCCGTAACTGCGTTGGACTATTTCGGCGACATGGATCAAGGAAGATGGGGTAAGAGTTATTCACTGCGGCGCGATTTCGGGGCTTCAAGCTTCAACGCTGAAGCGATTATTGAGGCCCTGCGCAACCTGGATGCGACCGAGGCTTCCTATGAGGCTGTCGCTTATACCTCCGGTATGGAAAACCTGCCGGAAGTCATCAGATACGTGGCAGAGCGCACGAAACTTCTGGGTAATCCTGCCCCTGTAGTCGAAGCAGCCAGGGACTTCAAGAGGCTACACCACCTATTGCAAAAGGCAGGAGTCAGTTACCCAAAAACCCTTTACGTTTGGAGAAGTCCGCCACCACCCGGAGATTGGTTATGTAAGCCTCTTGACTCAGGCGGTGGGAGCAAAATAATCCGGGCTTCTCATAATATGTGTGTACCCGACAGGTACATACTACAGGAGTTTTGCGAAGCGCGACCTGCATCTGTGTCTTTTGTTTCCAATGGAACAGACGCCAGAATTCTCGGATTGAGTGAACAGCTTTGCGGATTAGAGCAATTCGGAGCGAAACCCTTTCTTTATTGTGGGAATATAGCGCCTCTGGATTTTGATTACAAAAGCGGTTCCGGATTCAAGTGGGAGCAAACACTCGCAAAGGTACGGAGAATGGTTGCTGTAATCACGAAGCAATGCGGTCTTGTGGGCGTAAACGGCATAGATTTCCTTCTCACAGACGAAGGAGACGTGTTATTTCTCGAAGTAAACCCACGTTATTCTTCCTCAATGGAGCTTTACCGAAAAGTATACGGGCTTGATATCTTCAGACTTCACGTAGAAGCCTTCCAAGGCAAGTTACCGAACCGACATACACTCAATGAGGAGAATCTGAACTATACAGGTCCGTACTGGGGCAAGGCAATTGTCTATGCTCCGTGGGATTTGGTGGTAGAGGGCACAAAGACCTGGTTTGATAGGGGAATTCGTGACATTCCCTATCCCGGCGAGAAGATTCCGTCGGCGGCGCCGTTATGTACGGTATTTGCCAAAGCCGAGTCACGGAACGAGTGCCTTGACGCTCTTTACGAGAAGCAGGACTGGGTGCTTGGAAACGTCTCTCGCATCTGATGATATGAAGTCTTGTCTGTTGGACTGATGGATTTGACGAGAAGTATGAAGTACCGGGACTTATGCAGAGATACCTAAGGTTTGCCTGATAGGACAATAGGAGTCCATTAAATCAATGCAAGGAGTGATGTCATGATTATCAATGGCGTACCGATTAAGGACACGTATGCGGAGGCTTTTGATTTTCCAGGGACACGAGTGATTGTTACAGCTGATACCCTCGACTGGGCGATGGAGGCTGCAAGGGAAGCTGTAGGCATGGGCACTTCGATTATCGGTTGTGGAGGGGAAGCAGGTATTGAAGGCGAGGTTAAGGATACTCCTGACGGAAGGCCCGGAGTTTCCGTCTTAATTTTTGCTTTAGACAAAGAAAAACTCAATGACCAACTCTTCGGTCGTATAGGGATGTGTGTACTAACTTGCGCTACCACATCTGCGTTCAACGGCCTTAAGGGTGAAGACAAGGTTGAGACGGGCGAGATGCTACGCTGCTTCGGAGACGGGTATGAATACAGTGAAGAGAAGAACGGAGCTACCTATTGGCATGTACCTATGATGGACGGAGAATTCATTATCGAAGGTGCCTATGGGGTAGCCAACGGGATAGGCGGCGGCAACTTCATTATCCTTGGCAAAGACAGGACGGTTTGTCTTGATGCTGCTGTGAAGGCTGTGGAAGCTGCTAAGAAAGTACCTGGTGTGCTTCTCCCGTTTCCTAAAGGGGTAGTCCGTTCCGGCAGTAAGATTGGCGGGGCAAATTACGACTTTCTTCCTGCTTCGACCAATCAGAGGTTCTGCCCGACTGTTCGGGATAAGGTAGAGGATACTTTGGTTCCACCCGGTGTCACGTGTGTATACGAGATTGTCATAAACGGCTTGGATATGGAATCAGTGAAAGAAGCCATGAGGCTCGGAATAAAGGCAGCCTGTATCCCTGGGATTGTAGAGATTACTGCAGGTAATTACGGAGATAAACTCGGGAAACACCATATTCACCTCTATGACGTGCTTAAGTAAGATCGATTGCAGCTATAGGAGCTCTGTGCTATGCCCTCAGAAGGACGGTGCCTTGGGCACCTCCGGCTTGTTATTGTAGATTGTTCTTTGGAATTACATGGGAGGTGTCTTCTATTCAGGAAGTCCATGCCGTTCTCATCACCGGCCGGACCTTAAGGCAAGGATTAGGCGTCGCAGAAGGTAAAGATTCTGACGTATACAGGGAGGAAACGGGTCAGGTCGAGTTAAGCCTGTCAACCATGGCGAACCTTGGTCTTAAGCAGGGAGAGCCTGTTGAGATATCCACAGATTCCGGCTCAGAACGGTTTCTATGTCGCCCAGGGGATCTCCCTGACGATGTCGTTTTTGTGCCATACGGTCCTCCGGCAAACAGGCTGACACTCTGCGCAACAGAAGGAAGCGGTATGCCTGGCTTCAAGGGTATTCCCTGTAGGGTCAGGAGGGTCATAGATGAAGGTATTTGAAAATATTGTCTGTGCCTTCTGTGGTTCTCTTTGCGACGATATTATGCTGGAGGTAGAAGGCAATGCCATTTCCAAGGTGAGGGGCGGTTGCGCCATATCCCGGCGGAGATTCCTGGGCCCGATAGACAGGGAAGCCCCTCGTATCGACGGAAGAGAGGTAGGATTTGAGGAGGCTTTGGACGCAGCCGTCGAGATACTGGCAAAAGCCAGGCATCCATTGATATACGGGCTATCCAGTACGAGCAGTGAAGCTCAGGCTGCTGCAGTGAAGCTCGGGGAGACCCTGGGCGCGAGTGTTGATTCCACGTCTTCGGTATGCCACGGTCCAGGCACAGTCGCGAAGCAGCTTGTAGGCTTGTCCACATGCACACTGGGCGAGGTCAAGAACAGGGCGGATGTAGTGGTTTTCTGGGGTTGTAACCCTGTGGAAGCCCATCCCAGGCACTTCAGTCGCTATTCGGTTCAGGTGAAGGGACTTCACATAGAAGAAGGAAGGCGTGATCGCAAGGTAATTGTGGCAGATGTTAGGAAGACTGCTACGGCGAGAGCTGCAGACATCTTCCTGCAAGTTGCGCCAAACGGGGATTTTCAAGTCCTGACAGCGCTGAGAGCTGTTATCAACGGTAATAAACTGAGAGAAGAGACTTTTGGAGGAATCGATCCGGAGGAGATTCAAAACGTATGCGATGTCTTGCAAAGCGCTGAATATGGCGTTTTCTTCTTCGGAATGGGGCTCACTATGACTCAAGGGACCCATTATAACGTGCGGCAAGCCCTATCCCTTGTGCGTGACTTAAACCAGAAGACCGCTTTTGCTGTCATCCCTATGCGGGGCCACGGGAATGTGGCAGGGGCTGAGACTGTTCTTACTTGGCAGACCGGGTATCCGTTCGGCATCAACTTCAGCCGCGGGTACCCAAGGTATAACCCGGGTGAGTTTACTGTGACGGATCTGCTCTGTCGCCGGGAAGTCGATGCTGCAGTGATTGTAGCATCAGACCCTCAAGCGACCCTGCCTGCCCGTGCTGCGAACTGTCTGGCTGAAATCCCGACAGTAGTTATAGATCCGTACTATTCGGCTACAGCAAGACTTGCTCGTGTATTCATACCTTCAGCGCCTGTAGGCTTGGCAACCTCCGGAACAGCATATCGTATGGATCAGGTTCCGTTGCCTCTGAAGAAAGTGATAGATTCCAAGTATCCCAGTGATCACGACATCTTGCTTGCGATTGATAAGGGGGTTGCGGAATGCTCTGCATCAAAGGCGGCTCTATCTATGATCCTTTGAACGGGAAGGCAGGGGAGGTAGGCGATATATACGTCTCAGACGGCAAGATTACTCCTCCCGCGCCAGGCGCCCTTATGATTGACGCAACAGGCCTTATAGTGATGCCGGGCGGGGTTGATATCCATTCCCACATTGCAGGCCCTAAAGTCAATGTAGGCCGCGTAATTTGCCCTGAGCTTAATCGAAGTGATCCTGTGTCACGCACTCGAGTTACCAGGAGTGGCGTAGGTTCAGTTGTTCCGTCTACGTTCGTGACCGGGCACCGGTACGCACGTATGGGTTATACATATGTCATAGAAGCAGCGGCTCCTCCCCTTGAAGCCCGCCATGTCCACGAAGAGCTCTCTGATATCCCCATTGTTGACAAAGGCGCTTTGATTCTCATGGGAAACAATCATTTCGTCTTAAGCCTTATCAGGGACGGAGACTTCGAGAGGCTTAAAGACTATGCCTCCTTTCTCATTAAGGCATCAGGCGGATACGGTATTAAGGCAGTTAATCCGGGAGGAGGTGTAAACTGGAGAAAGCGCAGCAATGTCGGAAGTCTCCATGATAAAACCGAAGGATACGGAGTTGCTCCCCGCGAAATCATTGACGCGCTAATTGAGGTGAATGAAGCGTTGGGTCTACCCCATGCACTACATCTTCACTGTAATAACCTAGGACAGCCAACGAGTGCGGAGACGACTTTGGAAACCATGGCACTGGCCAAAGGCAGACGACTTCATATCACTCACATGCAGTTTAGCGCATACAAACCTGCAAAGGGCAGGCCTTTTGCGTCGTCTGCGAAGGAATTGGCCGAGTATGTCAACGCTAACCCGAATATCACCATGGATGTTGGGCAAGTCGTGTTTGGCCCTGCAGTCACTATGACCGCGGATGCACCTCTTCAGTACGGTTTACATATGCTTACGAAAGAACGATGGGTGAATAAAGAAATAGAGATGGAAACCCAATCAGGTATTGTGCCTCTCTCTTATCGCAAAGGGACTTATGCCGGCGCTATACAGTGGATTGCAGGGCTCGAGTTGTTCTTAATGATAGAAAATCCATGGCAGATCTCGCTTACCACGGATCACCCCAACGCCGGGCCATTCACTCAGTACCCGTGGATAATCAAGCTTCTCATGGATCGCGGCTATCGGAAAGAAGTAGCTGAGACAGTAAACAAACGAGCGCTTGAATCCAGCTTGCTTCCTGAGCTTACAAGGGAATACACTTTGGAAGAGATTGCCATCATCACTCGGGCAGGGCCTGCGAAAACCCTTGGCCTCATTAACAAGGGACATCTTGGGATAGGTGCTGATGCAGATATCGCCGTATACAGGCCAAATAGTGATTACGAGGCTATGTTTTCCGAGGCTGTATATGTTCTGAAGGGCGGGGAGGTTGTAGTGAGAGAGGGAGAAATAATGTCCGAGACTTTCGGAAAGACGTATATCCCGGCACTTCCTGAAAGACAGGATGTCATAGAATGGCTTAGGCCTATGTTCGAACAGTTCTACAGCATAGCTTTGGAGAATTATCCGGTGGAGAAAGAGAAGTATATGCCTTGTGAGGTGGTTTGATGCCCACCGTATATTTGGAGCAAAAAGAGCTGCCGGAAGTTCCTCTTGAAGCTGAAACTATCACCCCTGTTGCCGTTCTTGGTAAATCCGAGAAGGAAGTTTCGTCTCTATCACTGTTTTACGGTAATGAGAAGGCACGAGTAGGGGATTTCTTCCGAGTACGAATCAGCAGCCAGGGAGCGCATATTCACATACATGTCGAAGGGGACCTGTCCAAAGTGAAGTATCTTGGCGATAACATGAATTCAGGCCTTCTTACCATTTCCGGCCCGGCAGGGATGCATCTCGGCAGAGGCATGACAGGCGGGGAGATTCGAGTGGACGGGGATGTCGGAGGATTTTTAGGTGCAGGTATGCGAGGTGGCGTGATACAGGTTCGGGGGCAGGCAGGGCACATGGTCGGAGCAGCTTATATAGGGGATAAGCAAGGAATGTCAGGTGGTTGCATTATCATCCACGGCTCATGTGGCAATGAGACAGGCGCCAGAATGAACGGAGGCTTGTTGCTAATCTCCGGGGACGCAGGAGATTTTACAGGCGTTGAAATGAAATCCGGGACCATAGTCGCGATCGGTGATGCAGGGAAGCATACCGGGGCTTTCATGACCGGGGGTACAATCGTGCTTTGCAAGAGCCAAGAACTCCTGCCTACGTTCATACAAGATTCGGTGCGCCCCCTGCCAATCCCGACTGCGTTCAGCGATGTTGTGAAGGCGTTAGGTGTTAACCTCCCTGATGTCTTAGGAGAGAGGCAATTTGCACAATTCATAGGCGACAGTAATGAACAGGGGAAAGGGAAAATTCTCGTATGCGAATAGGTATTCTGGCAAACGCAGAGGGGTGGCATTATCGCCAACTGGCAGACGCTTTCGCAAAGCGCGGGATCAGAGCAGAGAACTACCTTATAACTGATCTCATCGCAAAAGTAGGTATGCCTTCGAGTCCTCTTACAGCAGGTTCATTTATGGGAGATAAGAGATTGGAGGAGCTGGATGCGCTCATTGTGCGTTCAATACCCGCAGGATCCCTCGAACAGATTGTCTTTCGAATGAACGCTCTTCATTGTTTGGAGCAAGCCGGGGTCTTCGTCATGAATTCGCCTTCTGTTATTGAGAAGACTGTGGACAAGTTCTACACATCATCGCTGTTAGAAGCCTATGGAGTGCCTACACCGCCTACGATAGTCACAGAAAACAAAGACGCTGCCATAGAGGCTTTCCTGGAGCTGGGTGGAGATGTAGTTGTCAAGCCTCTTTTCGGCTCCCTGGGCAGAGGGATGGTAAGAGTCGATGACCCGGATGTGGCATGGCGCGTGTTCTGCGCCTTGGAAATGAGCCATTATGTGTTTTACTTGCAGAAATTCATCTCTCATGATAACAGAGACATTCGAGCTTTTGTCCTTGGCGACAGAATCCTTTCAGCAATGGAGAGACGGGGAGTCCACTGGAAAACCAATATTGCCCAGGGTGCTGTAGGTTGTCCTATTAAGCTCAATAATTGCCAGGAGCAGTTAGCCCTTCAGGCAGCTAAGGCAATTGGCTGTATGTACGCAGGGGTGGATCTTGTTCGTTCCGGGGACGGGGAAGAGTTCGTTCTGGAAGTGAACGGAATTCCGGGGTGGGAAGGTCTGCAAAAGGTGTCTTCTATTGACATAGCGGATGAGATTGCAGGCTTCGTTTTAAAGGGGAGGGAAGGTCGCTGATAACAGCGGAGGAAGTAGCCAGGGCTTTTGCGCTCTCGTCCATCGTTGAGGTGATGGCGCCGAAACCCGGAAATGTCACCCGTTATCACGATTTCCATGATACTACTTGTGAGGATTTCCTATTATCCGCGTGGGCTGCCTCTCCTGTATTTGCCATGGCAGATACGCTCGCAGTCGGCGACTTGATTCTGAGAGCACGCCGGGCGTCATCAGAGTATGTCAAATCGAACACGAACCTTGGGATAATTCTTCTCCTTTCGCCACTCGCCAAAGCTGTGCTGGATCCGACCCCAGCCGCCTTGCGGCTGCGCGTACGTAATGTACTTCAGACGCTTACAGTGGTTGATTGCTCCAAGGCATATACGGCTATCAGGGAAACACAGCCCGGCGGCCTTGGACATCTGGATAAACATGATGTAAGGGATGAGCCGACAATTACCTTGCTGGAAGCTATGTATCTTGCGAAAGACAGGGACAGCATCGCTTTTGAGTATTCTTCCGATTACCGCATCACGTTTACCCTGGGATACCCGGCCCTGCTTAAAGCGAGGGAAGAGTGCAGTTGTTGGACTCAGGCCGTTGTTCAAGCCTTCTTGACGATCTTAGCCGAGGTGCCTGATACATTGATTGCAAGGAAGCTTGGCCTGGAGAAAGCCAAAGAAGTGTCAAAAATGGCAAGAGAAACATTGGAAGCAGGCAGACGAGGCTCCGAAGAATTGAAGAAAGCTCGGACAAACCTGGACAGTTACCTCAGGAAAGACAATAACCGTCTTAACCCGGGGACTACTGCCGACCTCATTACAGCGTCACTGTTCGTGCTTTTTGTTGAGAAAGGCTATGAGGAATTCCTCAGTGAAGGTTTGGTAGCATGGCAGGAATAATCCTTGCAGGCGGATCCGGCAAGAGAATGGGAGGCGTGAAAAAATCCCACCAGTTACTTGCAGGTAAAACCCTGCTGGATTGGGTGGTTGAAAGACTTGTCCCGCTCTTTGATGAACTGGTTCTCGTTACTGACTGTCCTTGGCTTTACCCGTCCTTTCCAGGCCTTGTGGTCAGTGATATCCACCCGGGGCAAGGGCCGCTCGGCGGGATTGAAACAGGCTTATTGGCAACGTCTGACCGGGTGAGCTTTGTATGCGCTTGTGATATGCCTTTTTTGAGCAAGGATCTTATTTGCCATATGGAGTCGCATGCCTTGTCATACGATATAGTTATTCCGCGTATTGGACGCTTTATTGAACCTCTGCATGCTTTTTACAGCAAGAGGACTTTAGATGTGATAAGGACTCATCTCGAACAAGGTAATTACAAAGTAGGGAGCCTCTTCATCGCGCCTCTTAGTGTCTACTATATCAATGAGGACATTACAAGGAAGTTTGATCCTTCGCTCCTAAGCTTCTTCAACATTAACACCTGGACCGATCTGGAATTAGCCCATATTCTCCTGGAGGCAAGATTAGATGTCAAGTGAGCCTAAGGCCGGTGTTGACATATTGAAAATGTATGGTGGCAAGTGGCTGGCGGAAAAGGATGTTGTTGCTCGGGAAGCGGAAGTTGCCGTCATTTTGAACGGACATGAACTTGTCAGGTTGACAGCTACACCTGAACATCTTTCTGAACTTGCTCTGGGCTATCTTTACTGCAATGGGATACTTGATTGCATTGATCGGGTAGAGTCACTGGAAGTGGATGAGCCGCACTGCAGGGTTTACGTTGCAACTTCTGAATCTGATATCATCAATAATTGTCCTGCCAATTACCATGGTGACCACCCCGGTGATTGCTTTGGGATAACAAGCGTATGGGACATAGATCCAGTAGACCCTAATGACTTGCTGGACCTCATGAGACGGTTTGAGAAAAGCTGTCATCTATTTCATGAGACCGGAGGCAGCCATGCAGCAGCCATCAGTGATGGCAAGGGAATTATATTGCTTCGTGAGGATGTAGGGCGATATAACGCAATCGATAAAGTAGTCGGATACTACCTTCTAAATCATGTCAGAACTTCAGATAAGATACTCTTTACAAGCGCAAGGGCTTCTTCTGAGATAGTCAGTAAAGCTTATAGGCTGGGTAGTCCGATTTTGGCGTCACCGTCCGCTCCTACTGACAAGGCTGTCAAGCTGGCCTATGAGCTCGGACTTACCTTAATCGGTTTTGCAAGAGCTGGCCGCCTCAATATATACAGTGGATTCGACCGGGTTAAACATTCCTTGGGAACCGCTGTTTCTTCCCATAGCAGGAAGTTTCGGAAAATAGAAGACTAGTTAAACAAATCCCTCTTGCTGTTCCACACGATACTTTGGCCTGGGATCTGAGTGGACGGCGTGATCCCAAGGATTGTCTGGACTTGGGTCCGGAAAAGCTTTACGAGACCTGTCTTGAGGCAACCGGCTTTCTTGAAGGCTTCATTCGGCATCGCACGGGTTAATATCCAGCTGCCGACGATACGCCGGTATCCTACCCTTATATTTGCCCATTGCTACGCTTGCCGGTCCGGTATCCCTGCCTCCTTCAGATCTCAACCGTCCTTTTCCCCGGTGGATATAGAATCCGTATCCCAGAAATCTTACGTCTCTTATGTCTGCGATTTGTGTCTTCTCCCGGTTCACCTTCAGGAACAGTCTCCCTTATACAAAACTTCCGTGCCACTATGACCTACAGAAGATTGGATCCTGAGCGACTTCGATTATTGGTCGAATTCCCAGGACAACTACGATTGGTGTATGAAGATAACCCGAAAACCAAGGCTGCATAAGAAATAAATCCTGCTGCGGTAAAGCAAATACCGTCTATGTTACCCGTCTGTCCTTTTTGAGGCCTATGGTCTATTAATGGAAGGGAAAAACACAAAGGCGGGGTAAAAAAACAAACTGATTAGTATATCGCTTCCTGCTAAAACGATTTGCCCGATGAAAAATATCCCGGTTTTGGCTTACACAGCACTCTTTTAAAGAGTCTCGTGCGTTAGGTCCCTCTGAATTTGACTGAGTAAAGTTAATGTGGGTACAGTACCGAGTACCGTACGGGGGAGCCGTGGGAATGA
>LFRM01401466.1_pt1 | contig 13533 bp, 14 predicted proteins | sample 618341 | NCBI WGS metagenome assembly LFRM01 (sample SAMN03654438, study PRJNA283298) | anaerobic digester metagenome | isolation source: pool of bioreactors CSTR01a, CSTR02a, and CSTR03a thermophilic anaerobic... | place: Denmark: Kgs. Lyngby | collected 2014-05-21 | reverse complement strand
CGAGAGCGACCTGTGGAGCGAAGTCAAAAAGTTCACGGCGATGCGAAGGCCGAAGACGACCCTGCCGACATGGACGTCGGCAGCCGGCCTCTGACCATGGATGGGAATTGGCCGGGAAGGTCGTCGAAGGCCTTAGCAAGCCGTAGAACTTTACGAGCGGAACTCGGAGCTCCGCCCACAGCAAACGTGTCCCATTTTCACATTAACATCCATAACCCCAAAGGTCACAAAAACGGATGAAAATCACATAATTTGAATTCCGTGCCGTGACCCTCGGGGTGGCGAAAGGTTGGGGCGAGCGACTTGTGCAGCGAAGTTAAAAGTTCTCGGCGAAGCGAGGGCTGGAGGCGGCCCTGCCGACATGGACGTCGGCAGCCGGCCTCTGGCCATGGATGGCCAATTGGCCGGGCAGGCCGCCGCAGGCCCGAGCTGAGCCGTAGAACTTTACGAGCGAACCTTTAAGCGAGCCCCAACCTTCGCCACCCGCTATTTTAACAGAAAGGTAGACGAGACGATCATGAATGAAATTAAAACCGGCTCTGAAGATGAGTTGCTTGCCGGCGTAAAGGAAATCATTGCTTCATACAGCGGTCAGAAGTGGGCTTTGATTCCAATGGTACAACAAATTCAGAACAAGTTCGGCTACATTCCTCCCCGCTCCATACCGCTAATTGCCGAAAACCTGGGGCTTTTTCCCAGTGAAGTTCAGGGGGTTATCTCTTTCTATGCCCAGCTTTATACAACACCCCGAGGCAGGCATACAGTCCGGGTCTGCCGGGGTACCGCCTGCCACGTCCGCGGCGGCAAAACTATTTTGAAGCTGGTGAAGCAGCATCTGCAAATCGAAGAAGACCAGACCACCCCCGACATGGAGTACACGCTGGAAACAGTGGCCTGTATCGGTGTTTGCGCCCTGGCTCCCAATCTGGTCATCGGCAACCAGGTTTATGGTAACGTAAACCCCAAAAAGCTGGGGCAGATGTTTAAGAGGAATGGAGGATAAGTTATGTTGAAAAGCCGCAAAGTCCTTGTCTGTCAGGAGACGCCGTGTCTTTCCATGGGATCCGATATTATTTACGAGGAATTTAAAAAGGAGGTGACCCGGCAAGGTTTAAACAATGCGACAATCGAGTTCAGCGGCTGCCACGGCCACGGCCTCTGTTCCCAGGGGCTCAGCGTAGTGGTGGAGCCGGACGGAGTTTTTTATTCCAATGTGCAGGTCGAGGATGTGCCCGAAATTGTCAGCTCTCACCTGCGGGACAGCATCCCTGTAGAGCGCCTTTTCTATCATGACCCGGTAACAGGTAAGCCCATTCCTCATTACGGCGAGGTAAATTTTTATCAAAAACAGACACGGGTCATTCTGCGCAATTGCGGTCGGATCAATCCGGAAAAAATTGAAGACTCTATTGCTGCCGGAGGGTACCGTGCCCTGCGGAAGGCTCTTCTGGAGATGTCCCCGCAGGAGGTGATCCAGGAGATCGACAACGCCGGCCTGCGCGGCCGCGGCGGCGCCGGGTTTCCCACCGCCCGGAAATGGCAATTCTGCCGTAATGCTCCCGGAGAAAAGAAATATATCATCTGCAATGCCGATGAAGGCGACCCGGGAGCTTTTATGGATCGCTCCATACTGGAAGCGGACCCGCATACCCTGATCGAAGGATTGATTATCGCCGGTTACGCCATCGGGGCCGACGAGGGATATATCTATGTCCGGGCCGAATATCCCCTGGCTGTGAAGAGGGTCCGCCTGGCACTGGAGCAAGCCCTGGGCAAAGGTTTCCTCGGTGAAAATATCCTGGGCTCGGGCTTTAACTTTGTCATTCATGTTAAAGAGGGTGCCGGCTCCTTTGTCTGCGGGGAGGAAACGGCACTAATCGCCTCTATTGAGAGCCGCAGGGGTATGCCCCGCCCGCGCCCGCCTTTCCCGGCCCAATCGGGCCTTGACGGAAAACCCACCATTATCAATAATGTCAAGACCCTCTCCGCGGTCCCTGTAATTATCGATCGTGGCGCAGCATGGTTTGCCGGTATCGGAACCGAGAAAAGCAAAGGCACAGCCGTGTTTGCCCTTACCGGCAAAGTTGTCAACAGCGGGTTGGTCGAGGTGCCCATGGGGACGCCGCTATCCACCATTATCTTTGATATTGGAGGCGGTATTCCCCGCGGTAAAAAGTTCAAGGCGGTGCAAACAGGCGGCCCATCGGGCGGCTGTATCCCCGCCCGCTTTATCGACACCCCCGTGGAATACGAAAACCTGGCCCGGCTGGGCTCCATTATGGGCTCCGGCGGTATGGTCGTCATGGATGAGAGCACCTGTATGGTAGAAATTGCCAGATATTTTGTCAGCTTTACCCAGTCGGAGTCCTGCGGCAAATGCATTTCCTGCCGCCTGGGCACCAAGCAAATGCTGGAGATCCTGACCAGAATCACCCAGGGGAAAGGACGCGACGACGATCTGGACACTCTGCTGAAAATCGCCAAGACAGTGAAGGAAACTTCGCTCTGCGGGCTGGGGCAGACCTGCCCCAATCCCGTGTTAACCACCCTGCAATACTTTATAGACGAATACAAAGCGCATATCATGGAGAAAAAATGTCCGGCCGCGGTATGCGATGCCCTGATGATCTCACCGTGCCAGCATACCTGCCCTGTGGGAATCGACATTCCCAGGTATATAAGCCAGATCGGCGCCGGCGAATACTTTAAGGCTGTGGAAACGATCCGGGAGCGCAACCCCTTCCCCGCTATCTGCGGCCGCATCTGCCATCATCCCTGTGAAACCAGGTGCCGCCGCGGTGAGCTCGACGATCCGGTTGCCATCAGGGCATTGAAGCGTTTCGTTGCCGATTGGTATTTTGAGCATCTCGACGAACTGCCCCCGCCGGAGCCTTTCCCCCGGCTCCATAAGCAGAAGATCGCGGTAATAGGAGCGGGCCCCTGCGGCCTCTCCTGCGCCTATTTTCTGGCCCAGATGGGCTACCAGGTCACGGTTTTTGAAGCCCTTCCCATAGGCGGTGGAATGCTCTCCGTAGCCATACCTGCTTTCCGCCTGCCCCAGGATGTTATTGAAAAGGAAATAGAATACATCGTCAAACGCGGTGTCGAAATAAAATACAATACCCCGATCAATATGAATTTTACCGTCGAAGACCTTAGAAAAAACGGTTACGACGCTGTCTTTATCGCCGCCGGCGCCCAGAAAAGCCAGCGCATCGGCATACCCGGTGAGCTGGAAGACCTGGACGGCTTCCTTTACGGCCTGCGCTTTTTAAGGGATGTTAAAGTCGGCAAACCGGTCAAGATCGGGCGCCGTGTCGCCGTTATCGGCGGTGGAAATGTGGCCCTGGATACGGCACGCACCGCTTTCCGCCTGGGCGCTGAAGAGGTCAATATATATTACCGCCGCTCCCTGGAGGAAATGCCCGTTTCCGAAGCAGAATACAAGGAGGCGCTGGCTGAAGGTGTGCAGATAAACTTTCTGGTCAGCCCTACCCGTATTGTAAGCAAGGACTGGAAAGTGGCCGGCCTGCAGTGCATCAGCATGAAGCTTGGTGAACCGGGTGCCGACGGGCGCCGCCGACCACTCCCCGTCCCCGGTTCGGAATTCTTTGTGGAGGCTGACACGGTTTTTGCCGCTGTAGGCCAAGCGCCGGATCTGTCTTTTTTGCCGCCGGACAGCGCGCTGGAGCGCACCAGATGGGAAACGCTGGCTGTCGATGAAAACAGGCTGGCCGCCAACGTCCCGGGAGTATTTGCCGGAGGGGATTTTGTCTTTGGCCCGGGCATGGTAATCGATGCCATCGCGGCAGGAAGAAGAGGAGCCCTAGCTATAGATAAATATCTCAAGGGAGATACTTCCAGAGTCAAGATGTATGACTTAAGAGCCGACGCTCTGGAGGAAAGTGTACTGGAAGAAGTAGCGGCGGCAGGAGAGGAAGAGGACTGGCAACCACAGTTCAGGCCGGAAATACCGGTGCTTCCTCTAGCCGAGCGAAAAACTACTTTTAAGGAAACAGAATTGGGTTTTTCCGAAGAAAAGGCCAGACAGGAAACGACTCGCTGTTTGAGGTGTGACCTGGAAAGATGAGGGAGGTTTAACATGAAATCAATTACAAGACAAAAGCCCTTTAGCGAAGTAATACAGCTGCTGGATCGGTTTAATAGAGTGTTTATTATCGGCTGCGGCACCTGTGCCACCATGGCCCGAACCGGGGGAAGAGACGAAGTCCTGGAGATGAAAAACCGCCTGCAGGAAACGGGCAAGCTGGTTACAGGATGGGCGGTTATTCCCACTGCCTGTGACGAGATGACCGGAGAAACTGCCCGGGAAAACGAGGAAGCAATTAAAAATGCCGGCTGCTCGCTGGTTATGGCCTGTGCCTTGGGCGTGCAGCGCGTAAACTCCTATCTTAACAGCAAAGCTGTTATTCCGGCACTCGATACACTGTTTATAGGCATGGAGGAGACTCCCGGCACTTTTTACGAAGCCTGCGCGCAGTGCGGCCAGTGCGTCCTGGGAGAAACTGCCGGCATCTGTCCTTTAACAGCATGCAACAAGGGGCTGCTAAACGGCCCCTGCGGGGGTACCAATAACGGCAAGTGCGAGGTTGATAAAGAAAAAGACTGTGCCTTCACTCTCATTTACCGGCGGTTAAAAGAGCAGGGGCGGCTTGACCTGATGAGGAAATATCATCCCCCCAGGAATTACCAGGCAGTGCCCCGGCCAAGGTTTATTAATTTTGGATGAAAAAGGTGAAATATGATGATCTCAAATTTTAAACAGGCGTTGGATTCCGGTAAATTTGTGGTTACAAGTGAGATCGGCCCGCCCAAAGGAACAAATATTGAAAAAATGCTTCATCACATTGAACTCCTTAAAAACAGGGTCGATGCCTTGAATGTAACCGACCATCAGAGTTCGGTCATGCGCTTCCCTTCCCTTGGCGGATGCCTGGCTATAAAGGAAAAGGGCGGCGAGCCGATCTTGCAGGTTACCTGCCGCGACCGCAACCGGCTCGCCCTTCAGGCTGAGTTGCTCCTGGCCTACACCAGAAATATAAGAAACGTGCTCTGTTTAACGGGTGATGCCGTCTCGGTCGGCGATCACAAAGAGGCCAAAGGGATTTATGACCTCGATTCAGTACAGCTGCTCCGGACAATCCGACAGATGGAAACAGGAAAGGACTCCGGTGGCAACGAACTGGATGGAGCCGTACAGTTCTGCGCCGGAGCCATAGTCACCCCTGAAGCCGACCCGCTTGAACCGCAGCTGATCAAATTCGAAAAGAAAGTTGAAGCCGGAGCCGAATTCTTTCAAACCCAGGCTATCTATGATCTGGAAAAGTTCGCCAAGTTCATGGAGTACGCCCGCCAGTTTCCTGTCAAGATCCTGGCGGGAATTGTCCTGCTCTCCTCGGCCAGAATGGCAAAGTATATGACCGAGAATGTTCCCGGCATCAATGTGCCGCAGGAGTTGATTGATGAACTGGCAAGCGCCCCCAAGGGCGGTGCACTACGAAAAGGCATCGAAATCGCCGGCAGGATGATCGCCACCTTAAAAAAGGAGGCCATCTGCGACGGGGTCCATGTTATGGCCATAAACAGGGAAGAAACGGTTCCCGAAATCCTAGCCATAGCAGGGCTCTGACCTCCTTGCTATGCAGGCAAACACTCTTCTTGGCAGTCTAAGGAATTTTCCTGCCAGAAATAGAAGGTGTACTTGGGCAGGCGCACTATTTCAAACAGGCAGGTTAGCTCACCTGCCTGTTTGAACTTTTTTCTCTTTTACACTTATTCCAGAAGGTCTTGCAGCAGGCTCACCGGCAGCGCCAGCCCCCTTCTTTCTCCCTTCTCCCCGCTCTCCACCGTGGCAAATACCACGGCAACAACTCTCCCCTCCTCGTTAAAAACCGGGCTGCCGCTGCTGCCCCGCTGGATTGGAGCATCCAATTCCAGCAGCGGTTCAGGCAGACCCTCCACCTCCCGGTAATCAGTAACCTCTCCGCGCATAACCACCTTAATAAAGTTAAGAGGATTGCCAATAATAATGACCTTTTCGCCGACCACAGGAAGAGAGTCATCCAGAGCGACAACGGGCAAGTCTTGTCCCCGCAGGGTGATGATCGCCAGGTCGGCTGCGGGGCTGGAAGACCATCCAAGGGCCTGGTAGTTTCTCCGCCCCGGAAAAAAAATTGTAATATAGGCGGCATTTTCGACCAGATGACGATTGGTGACGATTAAACCATCAGAGTGGATATTAAAGCCCGTTCCCCTTTTTTCCCTGTTACCACCGGTCTTGGCCGCTGCCCGGACCTGTACCACTGCCTGCTGAAGCTCCTGAACAAGGGGATCCTGTCTTAATCTTTGTGATTCAATCAAAAAATCAAGCGAAGGCAGAGTTAGAAACTGCCAGACATTTCCCAGGGCCAGAGCGATGAAAGCTGCCAAAACAATCAATGCCGTTAATCTGAGAATAAGAGGTATGCGTCGCTTTTGCTCCGGGAGCAGGCTTTCCTCCCCGTTTTGCTCTCTGTATTGTTCATTCAATTAATCTCCTGCAACCTCCAAATAATCAGCTGCCGCCCAACCCGATATGCCGGTAGTGATATCCTCTACCTCCCACCAGGTATGTTCGTCTTCGATGATAGTGTTTTCATGGGTGTTCTTCACTTTGAGTATCCTTCCGTCGGGAACGCGATCCAGCACATCGTCCTCCGGTTTGTTTGCAATGCCGGGAGTTTTGCGAATTGCCAAACTGCTGCCTGCTTCAACCACTACTTTTGCTTCGATTTCCTCTGCTGGCGCCATCTCTTCCTCCAACCCGGCAGCAGTAGAATCAGGTGCTGGTTCCGGGGTGCCTGCGCAGCCCGCGATTACCGGTGCGAGTATTATCAGGCAAATACAAAGCACTACTTTCCTGAACATGATTGTTTGGCCTCCCGCTTACCTCTCTGGGAATATTTTAAAAATATAATTATAATGGTAATATTCTATCCAAAATAACAGCTTTCCTGCAATATACGGTTAAAAAAATGAGATAAAAAGGGAGAAAGCAAAAAAGAATAAAACAAAAAGCGCAAAAAGGGCACGCCTGCCGGAGAAACCCCTTTTTCGCTTTCCGTATTTGCTGCGGCTCACTTAACTTCGGGTAACTAATTCTGCGATGATACTCTTTACGTCTTAATTTTACGCCTTAATTTGGTTCCAGATTCATAGTTGCTTGTTAGCGGGCTCTATACTGAGGCTCCTGCGCTTCTATCTCCTGTATCCTGGCCTCGATGCCTTCGACAATAGCTTTGGTCTGGTCGGCAAACTGTGAGAACATCTGTTTAGCCGTTTGGCTTTCAGTTTCCAGCGCAAAAGATTCCAGGCTTGCATGTGCGCTTTTTAAGCTGGAGAGAGTGGTTTTTAACTGTTTACTTACTGTCATAACAGGACCTCCTCCAAATAGATGCTGTTTTAGTATGCCTTTTCTAACATTATAAAATACTTCCAGATAATTCCATCCTGTAATGGGGATTAGCTGCCGGACTTGTCCTCGGTTAATCTGCCGAAATTACGCTGGCAGCCTGCTTAAAGCGAACTCTTTTTTTAGTGTCAGTATCAGTATAAGTAATGCGATTCCGGAAAAAATATAAAAGCTTGAGTTTTTATCACAATTAAGTTCCAAGGTTATAGCTATGGAAAGAGGAACTAATGATTAAAGGAGGAGTAACAACAATGGCTAACATTTATTGCAGCGTCAGCAATTGCCATTACTGGAAAAAGGGTAACGTCTGTGACGCTAATCAGATCATGGTCACATCCGATGACATTGCGGGTTGGGAGCCGGATAGCTTTGACGCTCCGGAGCATAGCGAGCTTGATCATACTCCCGTGGATAGCTGTATGGAAACCTGCTGCAAAACCTTTGTGGAAAAGGGTTCGGGTAAAGAAAAAGAGGACGGCGTAACAAGACTTTAAGGTAACAGGATGAGAATTCAAGCTGCAAAGAATGAGCTATCGCCGGTTATTTTTAAAGGCCGTCTTAAAATTTTAGGGACGGCCTTCTTCTTGCTGATGATGTGGTTGAAACCATCTCCTGATTTTTTGAATCAAATCCGGCCGGCCCCAAAATATTGCTGCTAATTCATCTTTTATAAAAACTTGTGCTGATAGTATACCCCAAAATGATGGCGGCAATGGGGGTTGTTTCCGGATTTATATAAGGCAAAGAGGGCAGCGATATTTGATGGGAGAAAAAAGGCAGTGATATAAGGCTGTTAAAGGTGAAATAAAAGGAGGGCAGCCCCAGGAAAAGCATTTTTTCGGCATGAATCTTCCAGATACCTCTCTTTCGCGCTTCTCTTAAAAGCATCTCCAGTCCAATTAGTACACCTATAAAAATAGAGCTAAAGATAGAAACATAAATATACGGATAAGTATTATATGTTATACTGGCTATCCTGCGAAATTCTTTTACAACATGTTGCGACAACAGGAGAAATCCGAAGAGCACAAAAGCATAAATAAGATACCTGATTATCTTTTCCCGCCTCATGAAAGGTTCGCCTTTCTTAAGTCCTTAACTTATCATTATTTAAATAACCATGATAATATGCAATACATTTAAATTCCCGGGCCTGTTTGTTTACTTACAGCCTAGATGCATTACAGCAACTCCCCCACAGTACGCTTTTACCTTAATATCCTTAAATCCTGCCCGGGAAAACAGCTCTGCCAGTGTATGGCTGTCTGGGAATAAAGCCGTCGAACTCCCTAACCAGGCATATTCTCTATATGCATTGCGGGCAAAAAGCGCTCCCAGCACGGGCACAACTGTACGCATATAAAAGCTGCATACTCCTTTAAAAAGAGGTAAAGCGGGTCTTGCAGTGTCCAGGCAAACGGCTTTGCCGCCAGGTTTTACAACCCTGTACATCTCTTTTATAACTTGCATATAATCGGCTGTATTGCGCAAACCAAAAGCAATCACCGCATCATTGAACCAGTTGTCCTCAAAAGGTAACTCCCTGGCATTGCCGTAAAGAAGTTTTATATTCTGCAGCTTTTGTTTTTCTATTTTCCCCCGTGCAACCATCAACATGTTTTCGTTAAAATCCAGGCCGTACACTTTTCCCCTGGAGCCGGCTTTCCTGGCCAGAGCAATCGTGCATTCCGCTGTTCCACAGCAAAGATCCAAGATTTTTGCCCCTTCTTCAATCTCCAGATGCTTGATTATATCCCTGCGCCAGGCCTTGTGCAGCCCGAAGCTGATTAACGAATTCATCAAGTCATACTCTTTATAGATTTTATTAAAGATTTGCTGGACCTGTCGCTCCCTGCAGCCGTACATCTCGTTACCGTCAGCCAAACATCTCACAACCTAACGCTGATTTTACCAGTGATCCCGGCGAACAATTTCCTCGAGGGGTTTACGCTCTCTCTTTCTGGTCATTTCTGTTTCTGCAGGATAACCGAGGGGGGTTATGGCCACAACACGAATATTTTCCGGGATATTCAGTACTTTTTTTACTTTCTCTTCATCGAACCTTCCCCCTATCCAACAGGTCCCCAGCCCTTCAGCAGCAGCAGCCAGGATGAGATGTTCCAGGGCAATAGCAACATCCACCATATAGTACTCTTGATCACGTTTTTTACCGGATAGTTCCGGATCGCCTGCGGCAACAATGTACACGGGGGCCTGGTAAATAGTTCCTGTTTTTTGCAACTCCTTGATTATGCCTGTATCTCTGATGACAATAAAATGCCAGCACTGCAGATTTCTCCAGGAGGGGGCCCAGCGGGCTGCATCCAGTATCTTGTTTACAAGTTCTTCCGGCACGGGATCTTCCTTGTAGCTTCTGATGCTGGAACGGCTGTAAACCGTTTCATAAAAATCCACCATCATATCTCCCTTCAATTAAATATTCAATCACTTTTAATTTCATTATAGCTTAAAGTGAAATTCACTTACAAGATCGGCCGGTCGCTGTACTAAAATATAAAATAATGCTTTTCTTTATTCAAGTTATGGCGCACTTCAGCGTTAAAGGCTCATTTTCCTCAGTTCCCGGCTATTAATTCACGGATCCTTTTTTGTGATATAATGTATTCAAATTATTAACTGTGGACAAGCGATCCAAAATACATATAAAATCCGTCGCCCTTTATTCAGTATGCCGATATGGATCGCCGGGTATACGAAACCGACAGGAGGAAATTCTCATGATTACAAGAATGGTAGACCTGCGCAGCGATACAGTTACTCTTCCAAGCATGGAAATGCGTGAGGCGATAAGCAAAGCCGAAGTAGGGGATGATGTTTATGGCGAAGATCCATCCGTTAACCGGTTGGAAAAAGAAGCAGCGTTGCTGGTGGGGAAAGAAGCCGCTCTTTTTGTCCCCTCCGGCACCATGGGTAACCTTGTTGCCGTATTGACACATACTTCCAGGGGAAATGCCGTAATTCTGGATCCGGAGTCCCATATCTTCTATTACGAAGCCGGAGGAGCCAGCCTTGTTGGCGGAGTACAGTTTTGGCCGGTAGAGAACCTGCATTCTCCCGAAGGCCTGCAAAATTTTAAAAGTGCGCTGCGCCCCGACAACATCCATTTTGCGCCGGCCAAACTTCTCTGCCTGGAGAATACCCATAACCGCAGGGGAGGGGCCGTGCTTAAACCGGAGGAGCAGGCCGCTCTTTACGAGTCAGCGAGGGAGACAGGACTTTCTGTTCATCTTGACGGGGCAAGGATTTTTAATGCCGCCATAGCCCTGAATTGTCCCGTTACGGCTCTTACCCGCTCCTGTGATTCAGTAATGTTTTCACTGTCCAAGGGGCTTGGGGCGCCGGCAGGTTCCATTCTGGCGGGTTCAGCATCTTTTATTCAACTGGCAAGACGCTACCGCAAAATCCTTGGCGGGGGGATGCGGCAGTCCGGTATACTTGCTGCTGCCGGACTTATGGCTTTAAAGCATATACCCTACCTGGCTGCAGATCACCGCCGTGCCCTCCGGCTGGCCGAAGGCCTGAACAGGCTTCCAGGCCTGAAGGTCTCCCCTTTTCCTCCTCCTACCAACATTATTGTTATAAATATAGAAGATACAGGACTGTCCCCCGCGGAGTTTCTCTCCATTCTCCAGTCTTATGGCGTGAAAGCCGTCTCCTTTGGCGCAAACCTGGTCCGCATGGTTACACACCGGGACATAAATGACGATGACATCGACTGGACGCTTAAGGCAGCGGAAAAAATCTGCCAGTTAAAAAAACGTGTATAAGGACACAGATTTATTAATATCCACATCCTTTTTCTTTATCATGCCGATAAAGTTTGCCAATAGATTGGGGTCATAAAGGGTGCCGCTGCCGCTTTGCAGCTCCTGAAAGATTTCCTCGGCGGATAAGGGGTTGTGGTAAGGGCGGATCGTTTTCATGGCATCAAAACTATCCACGATTCTTAATAATCTGGCGGCAAAGGGAATCCCCTCCCCTGAAAGCCCGGAGGGATACCCCGTGCCGTCATAGTTTTCATGGTGGTGCAATACCATGGAAATAATGGGCTGCAGGAACCTGACCGGACGGAGCATTTCAGCTCCCCATGCGGGGTGTTTCTGCATGATAGCCCATTCCTGCTCATTCAAAGAGCCCCTCTTGTTCAGGATCTCCCGGGGTGTTTCCAGCTTACCGATATCGTGCAGAAAGGCCCCGTATTCCAGCAAGCGACGGTGCTCTTCCGGCAGCTCAAGGTAAGCCGCAAATTCCCTGACATAATAAGCTACCCTTTCGGAATGGCCGTAGGTATAGCGATCCTTGGCATTTACCAGGGTCATCAGAGTGCACAGGGAACCAACAAGTTCCCTGTCCTCGTCCTCAACCCTTTGCCTGATCTTCTCCAGGACGCCAAGATAGACCTGCACCCTGTTGCTCCCTGTTACTTTGCTGCTGTACAGGGCTTCGTCAGCGGCATCCAGCAGCACTTTCTGACCTTTGGCATGATAAGGAAGGTTAGCCACCCCGGCGGAAATCGTCAGCCCTTCATATGGATGAGGCCCCTCCGCCAGAAAAAGATGCCTGGAAACCGCCTCTCTTAAAGTATCGGCAACACGGACGGCATCCTGGAGCTCCACCCCGGGTAAAAGGATTGAAAATTCATCGCCGCCATAACGGGCCAGTTCAGCTCCGGGTGGCACGTTCTGCTCTAACAAGGCGGCCAGCTCTTTTAAAACCAGGTCACCCTGAAAATGCCCGTAGGTATCGTTATACCATTTAAAATTGTCGATGTCCAGGAGGATCAGAGAAAGAGAAGTATTGTCCCTGTGGGCAGTATCCATGAGTAACCTCAAACGCTCCTGGAAGAAGCGGTGGTTGCCCAATCCCGTAAGCTCATCCTCGTTGACCAGGTTAGCCAGGTACCGGCTGGTGTTTTTTTCAACCTCCATGACTCCACCCAGGAACCAGGCCATAAGTAAAAATATTCCCGACAGTATAATGTTGGTCTCGTAGACTGTTGCCGTAAAATTTTGGCCCTGTTCCCAGATTAGAAGAAAAAGCAGCAGCGAGGAGGCCGCGGCCGCGATGAAGCCGCCGGAGCGTCCGAAAGTGATGGACGCCAGCACGACGGGAAGCAGGTACAGCACCCCCTGCAGCTGCAGGACGTTATCCGAAAACACCATGACATAAGTAATTATCAGGAAAAGTGCCGCGTGCTTGCCAATGTTCCAGAGCAGCAGCCGATTTTTCTGTTCCGCACTTCGCCAGCTATTAAAAAAATAATAATCCAGAAAAGCAAACAAGGTTGCCGGTACAAAAAAACCAAGAAGTATGGCAATCAAGCTAGGGTAGTATGAACTTCTTGGCAAACGTAAGATAAAAATGGACACGGTGAACAGGTAGGCCAGCAGGTGCGCCCCCAGCACCAGGTCCGCAATCTTTTCACTTCTCTTTCTCTGCCACTCCTGCATCACTTCAAGCTCCCATAAGTGTTCTTATTCCCTCCGCAACTTTGCCGGCACTTCAGGTTGATAAGCTATCCAAGCGCAAGCGGAAGCGGCGCTGGCAAAGGAGACCAGCGTCAAAATCCCCACCAACCCGGTCAGCAGCCATAGGGCAAGCCTTTTCATCACTGTTCACCTCCTCTCCAAACTGCCTTTTCAACTCTTTCCAGCAACTTGTCCAAAAAAGCCGTCACCCTGTAACCAACCGGCGAAACGGTTAAAGTCTCCACCAGCATGGCCAGCACTGCCGCAAGGAGCAGCGAAGAATATTTATTTACCGTAAAAAGGCATGCCAACAAGAGAAACATGATCAGGGCAATTTCCACTGCCAGGGCTCTATCGCGGAATTTCCTCCGGCGGCTTGCCGACAAGATACGGTTTTTGGGGTTATCAGCCGGCGCCCAGAGAAAGGTGATCGTTAACGCTATAAACCCGCATAAAAGAATTATTACTATCACTAGCTTTTGGTCAAAAAAGGAAGAAAAAACCCCAGCTGCGCCCCCTAAAACAACCATTACCAAAGTGCTGAAAATAGCACAGCGCCAGATAGTGCTGCAG
>LFRM01264483.1_pt1 | contig 13535 bp, 12 predicted proteins | sample 618341 | NCBI WGS metagenome assembly LFRM01 (sample SAMN03654438, study PRJNA283298) | anaerobic digester metagenome | isolation source: pool of bioreactors CSTR01a, CSTR02a, and CSTR03a thermophilic anaerobic... | place: Denmark: Kgs. Lyngby | collected 2014-05-21 | reverse complement strand
GATCCATCAGAGGAACAACGAGGTCTTCAGCTACGTCCATAATTTTGAATAGATCAACACCGGTTTCAACGCCCATGCGATCAAGCACAGCACAGAAAACTTCTAGGGGTGTATTACCCGCACCAGCACCTAAACCTGCGACTGAACCATCAATGCGGCTAGCTCCGGCTTCAATGGCAGCCAGCGAGTTAGCAATGCCCATACCTAGGTTGTGGTGGCCATGAAAACCTACTTCGATATCGTTAGGCAGTTCTTTACGCAGCAGACCAATTCGGGCAGCTACATCATCAGGCAGCATATAACCCGCTGAGTCTGTGGCATAAATGCAGTTAGCGCCGTATTCAACCATGAGTTTGGCTTGCTCCAGAATTTTTTCTGGGCTAACCATGTGCGCCATCATCAAAAAGCCTACGGTATCCATGCCCATTTTGGCAGCATGGGTAATGTGCTGTTGGCTAACATCGGCTTCGGTGCAGTGGGTGGCCACACGAATACTGGTGACACCACAGTCTTTAGCCATGTTTAAATGATCAACTGTTCCGATGCCTGGCAACAATAAGGCTGAAATCTTAGCTTGCTTCATTTTTGGCACAACGGCTTTTAAATACGCTTCATCGCTGTGTGCAGGGAAGCCGTAGTTAACCGAAGCACCGCCTAGGCCATCACCGTGAGTCACTTCAATCATCGGCATACCGGCTTGGTCTAAGCCTGTGGCTATGCTAACCATTTCTTCGAGTGAAATTTGGTGGCGTTTGGCGTGCATACCATCACGTAGGCTCATGTCGTGTAGCGTGACTTTTTTACCTTGTAAATTCATTGGGTTTCTCCTAGCCGCGAGCGGGTAATGTGATGGACTGATTTGCCGCTTCTTCAGCAAACATTTCTGCGGTACGCAGTGCTGCTGCGGTCATTATGTCGAGGTTACCGGCGTACTTGGGTAGAAAATCACCCAAGCCTTCAACCTGCATAAAGCAAGACACACGATTGCCATCAAACACTGGGCCATTAACTAGCTTATAACCGGGTACATAACGCTGCACCTCTTTAACCATGGCATGAATGGATTCAGTAATGGCAGCTTGGTCAGGCGTAGTTTCGGTTAAGCAATGCACGGTATCGCGCATCATTAAGGGCGGCTCGGCAGGGTTAATAATAATGATTGCCTTACCTTTTTTAGCGCCACCCACCTGCTCAACACCGCTGGCGGTGGTACGGGTAAATTCATCAATATTAACGCGTGTGCCAGGACCAACTGAACGTGAAGAAACGGTGGCAACAATTTCACCGTATTCAACAGGCTGCACACGAGAAATTGCCGCAACCATAGGGATGGTTGCCTGCCCACCGCAGGTCACCATATTGACGTTCATGGCAAGGTTTTTGGTTTGTTCAGCTAGGTTGACGGGCGGCACACAAAAAGGGCCAATCGCAGCCGGTGTTAGGTCAATCATAATCACGCCTAGTTGATTTAGCTTACGGCTATTTTCAGCATGAACGTAGGCTGAGGTGGCATCAAAGGCAATACGGATATCGTCTTTGATAATGTGTTCTAACACACCATCCACACCCGTAGCACAAGTTTTAATACCCATGGCTTCGGCTCGTTTTAAACCTTCTGAGGTAGGATCGATACCCACCATCCAAACCGGCTCTATCCATTCAGAGCGTTGCATTTTCATCAGCAGATCAGTGCCGATATTACCTGGGCCGATAATGAGGGCTTTTAGTTTTTTACTCATAGTAATGCCTGCTTTTATTAGGTGAAGTGAGGCTTAAAAAATGGTGCTTAAACAAAACGTACCGAAGCGTTACCCATACCGCCAATACTTAGGCTCATGTGGTCACCGGCTTTGACTGGTACTAAGGGTACGAGTGAACCCGAAAGAATCACTTCACCCGCTTTCAGTGGAATTCCAAACTGGCCTAAGGTATTAGCCAACCAAGCAACACAGTTAACTGGACTGCCTAACGCCGCTGCGCCTGCACCCGTACTAATCACTGATCCATTTTTTTCGACCACCATACCGCAAGTCGCTAGGTCGACTTTTGTTGGGCTAACGGCTTGATCGCCTAAAATAAATAAACCACAGGAAGCATTATCAGCTACCGTGTCTTGAATTTTTATTTTCCAATCTTCAATGCGTGAATCCACCACTTCAAAGCAAGGCATTACGCAGTCAGTGGCCGCTAACACATCAGCATTAGTAACACCTGGCCCCATCAAATCTTTTTTCAAAATAAAGGCAATTTCACCCTCAGCACGGGGCTGCATCAGCATTTGGCTGATCGGCATTTCTTCGCCTTGGCTAAAAGCCATTTTGTTGGTTAGGTAGCCAAAGTCAGGCTGACCAACCCCAAGCATGGTTTGTACGGCTTTGGACGTTAGACCAATTTTTTTACCAATAATGTGCTCACCTGCGGCTAGGCGACGCTCCAACATACGCAAAGAAATTTGGTAAGCATTTTCAAGGGTAATATTAGGATAACGCTCGGTTAAAGGGCGAATTGTTTTGCGTTCAACCATGGCTTGATACAACTCATCACCACAGCTTTGAATAAGTTCTTTATTCATTGATTTCTCACTTATAGTTTGACTGTATTCAATTAAAGCTTGATGCAGATATTTTTCATTTCAGTATAAAACTCCATACCATGCACGCCACCTTCACGGCCAATACCTGACTGTTTAGCACCACCAAAAGAAGTGCGTAGATCACGTAAAAACCAAGAGTTAACCCAAACAATGCCAGCTTCCATTTGCTCTGCCACACGAATAGCGCGAGAAGAATTTTCTGTCCAAATCGCTGCAGCTAAACCGTAGTCGGTATCGTTAGCGAGTGCGATGACTTCATCTTCACTATCAAAAGGGCGGATATGGCAGCAAGGTCCAAAGATTTCTTCACGCATAACCCGTGCATCATCGGCCAGCCCTGTCCAAATAGTGGGCTCTATCCAAGCACCAGCATTAAGCGCTGCACCCATATCAGGAATACCGCCACCAATTTCAACTTTGGCACCTTCTTCAACGGCTAGGTCATAGTAATATTTAACTTTTGCACGGTGCTCAAGGCTAACCAAAGGACCAAAGTTAGCTTGCTCATCTTCAGGACGGCCCAGCTTTAACTTGGCCACTTCTTCCTTCATGCGGGCTAAAAACTTATCAAAAATAGGGCGTTCAACATAAACCCTTTCAGTACCTAAACAAACTTGTCCACAGTTAACAAAGGCAGAACGCATCGTGCCTTCCACTGCTTTTTCAATATCACAATCGGCAAAGACGATGCCGGGGTTTTTACCACCACATTCTAAAGAAATATTACGCAAGCCAACAGCGGCGGCTTTCATGATGGCTTCGCCCGTGCGAGTTTCGCCGGTAAAAGTAATGGCATTAACATCAGGGTGAGTGGTTAAAAATTCACCAGCTGAATCGGGCCCAAAGCCGTGAACAACGTTAAAGACTCCGGGTGGAACACCGCACTCATTCATCACTTCACCCAAAAGAGTGGTGGTCATAGGGGTTTCTTCAGAAGGTTTAACAACCACGGTGTTGCCGCAAGCCAAGGCAGGGCCTACTTTCCAAGTCATCAGTAACAGCGGTAAATTCCAAGGGGCAATTACTGCAATCACACCCTTAGGTGTGCGGTGACCAAAATTCATTGCACCCTTGCCATCGGGGGTATCTAAACGAAAACCTTCTGTTGGTAAATTAGCAACGGTTTCAGTGAAAGCTTTAAAATTGGCTGCACCGCGTGGAATATCTATATGCGAAGCAATTGAGCGAGGCTTACCAGTATCTAAGCACTCAGCTACAAGAAATTCCTCAAATCGCTCATTAATACGATCTGCAACTTTGTTCAGTAATTTAGTACGCTCTACTTGCGTTAATTTACCCCAAGGGCCTTTCAAGGCAGCTTTGGCGGCTTTAACGGCGGCATCTACTTCTTCACGGCCTGCTTCGTGAGTGTTGCCGATCAGGCTGTTGTCAACCGGACTACGGTTTTCAAAGGTTTTACCACTGGCAGAGGCGACGTATTGACCATTGATAAAGTGCTTAAATTCTTTCATAAATTTTTCTCTTACTAATCTTATCCAGTAGTTAAATAAATGTGGTATCAACCATTAAGGCTGATACCACGGGTTTTACTAGGTTAAAGCCGTTAGAAAACGCTCATTCAGTTCACGGGTGTGATAGAAAATTGCTTTACCTAAGTCTTCAGCTTTCCATGTAATGGTTTTGTGATCTGGATAGAAGTAGCTACCACCACAGAACACTTCACTACGGTTACCTGAAGGGTCAAAGAAGTAAATGGTTTGTCCATGGGTTAAACCATGACGGGTGGGTCCAATATCCAAAGAGGTGTTGGTCATGCTAATTAAATCAGCAGCACGCAATACATCTTCCCAAGTCTCTAGAAAGAAAGAAGCATGGTGGAACTTGTTCTTTTCTTCATGCTTAATAAAGGCAATATCGTGCTCTTTCATAGAGGCGGTTAAGAACAAGGCAGCTTTATTGCCTTCAGGGTCTAGTACTTGTTCAGCTAAGCCAAAACCCAGAGTTTCAAATAACTTTAAGTTGCCTTCTAAGTCGTCACCGTAAAGTAGGCAGTGATCAAAACGTGTTGCTTTCATGCCTTTTAAACCGCGTGGCCAGGCTTCTGGGTTAACATCACTGATCCCCCATTTGCCGGTTTGCTCTTTAGTGGCATAAAGTTCAAACGTATGACCAGTCGGTGCAACAAACTGCATACGACGCCCACAGTCTGGTAGATCGCCAGCAGGGATTTCTTTTACTTCAATACCCAATTCACGCACATCAGCTGCAAGGGTATCTAAAGTGGCTTCATCAACACACTTAAAGCCCATAAAATCCATACCTGGCTCATCTGCTTCTCGAAGAATCACTGAGTATTTATCAACTTCTGTCCAGCCTTTTAGAAAAACACGACCTTGATTATCACGACCGGTTTCAATTAAACCGATTAGCTCAACGTAGTGTTTAACAGCCTCATCCATATCTAATACACGGATTTGTACGTGGCCGGGACGCATTACACCTTTTCTCATTAGGACTTCCTCTTTTAGTTGTTATATTGCTTGTTGTATTTGCTGCTTTTTTAATTGGAAGTGATCTGATTCAAGCTCTAGATCACTTAAAGGTGTTAGCCGACAAGCCAAAGCAAAACCCAAAGCTGCTTCTTCTTCACTAATATGGACTTTACTCATTCGCTTAGTCTGGTAATCACCTTGCAGTACTTTGACTTTGCAAAGTCCGCATCCTCCACCTCGACACCCCACATCGATAGCACGCTGATTTAGTTTTTCCATAGCCATCAATAGGAGTTCACCTTTAGGTACCTTGAACACCTGTTGGCGGTTAGTTACTGATATTTGGCAAGCATTTTCTATGGCCATAATTAACCCTTCAGCTAGTTAAATACGCTTAAGCCTATTAAATACGTTTAAAAAGAGCCGATCTTGAATCAGCCGTTGCCCCATCTGCCGCAGTTAAAAATTTCTCCATATGGATATCTGCTTCAAATATGCGACCTTGCATAAGTACCGTAATTGCTGCATTAATCATGGGCGGTGGTCCACATAAGTAAGCTTTGTGGCCTGCTAAACGCCCGTCAAAGTGGCTTTTAGCTGCTTCGTGCACAAACCCCTTAAACCCTTTCCAGTCATCAGTTTCTAAAGGTTCATTCAAGGCTGGAATATAATAAAAATTGCTGTACTGCTCAGCCAAGGCTTCAAGCTCAGCTTTTTTATACAGCTCAGCTAAGTTTCTAGCGCCTTGAAAAAGATAAATCTGCCTTGTATCACCCGCTTCTAAAAGTTCTGTAATCATCGACAAAGGACTTGATAAACCAGAGCCACCAGCAATAAAGATGACATCCTTGTCATCAGTCTTACGAACAAAAAACTGTCCGTAAGGGCCTGAAACTTTTAACTCATCGCCTTCTTGCATTGACTGGTGAATCCAGCTAGTTCCTTTACCTTCAGGCACTAAACGCACATGCAAATCAAGGTAACCAGCATTAGTGGGTGAATTAGCGATTGAAAAAGCACGACTGCCTTCGATGCCTGGCAAATTAAGGTTCACATACTGCCCAGCCTGAAATTGCATAGGGCGATCCAATTCAAGGCGAATTCCTTTAATGCTAGGTGAAAGGTCTTCTATTGCTACCACTTTTGCTTGATAGTCTTCAATTTGATAACCAGCAAAATCTGGATCGACATCAATATCCGCTTCAATGACTAAATCCGATTCTGGTATAGCGCAACAGGCTAAAACTACGCCCTCTTCACGCTCCATATCCATCAGTGCAAAAGGCGAGGCTGCTCCAATATCAACATCACCCTCTAGCACCTGTACTTTGCAAGTACCGCAGGTTCCATGCCCACAAGCAAAAGGTAACCAAACACCCTGCCTTAGAGCAGCATCTAGCAAGGTTTGCCCTTCTTCTACTTCAACCACATCGCCTGTTGGTTCAACTGTTACCTGGTAAGACATAGTTTTCTCCTCAAACACCTGCGTTTTTATAGCCCTTAAGCTCTGGGGTTTGAAACCTTAATAATGACTTATGGCCAATACCCTGCTCTTGTAAGCTTTTATCTAACTGAGGCTTGAAAGGTTCGTTGTCTAATAACCAAGTGGCTGTCTCCCAATTAACCTTGCTGTACTCTGGATGCATTTCAAACGCTTCTTGCATTACCCCATCACGCAACGCTTTAAAAGTTGTTGCCGGTGGTACTGGATAAGCAAAAGCAGAGCAAAACATTAGGTGGTGATCCCAGCCTACATAGACGATTTGGTTGCCGTGAAAGTTTTCAACACGGTCTTTTGCTGCAAATTTATAATCGGGTGTTATAGCGACGACTGACATAGTGTTAATTCCTGTTTTTAGAGCCACTAGGTAAGTATTTGCCTAGTGGCTTTGTTTTTTATTGTGCAGGTTGTAACCAGCTATTAAGCAACATCTTGATCTTTGTCTTTATCCTTGCCCTTATCTTTACCTTTCCATTCATTCCAACGTTGCTCATCGGGCGAGCCTTTAAAGTCCATATTGTCTTCACCAAGATTCATCTTGTAATAATCACGAAGCACTTCTTCAACGTTAGCGCCACCACAATTACCTTGGTAAATCTGGTGTACAGGCAGCCAAGACTGTACATATTTCTCTGGTTCACCATCAAAAATATGCTTACACCCATCTGAACAGAAGTGGTATTTTTCACCTTCAAAATCACTTGACCGGTAAGCGATTTGAGTAGGGTCATCCATCTCTGTAGAGCCCATAGGAATTTGGCAAGTAGTACAGAGTTGTGGCAAGGCTTTAGTATAGAAACGCTCGCCACGCGCTTCCATTTCTTTTGCCATCTCCCAACGAGGGCGATAGTATTTATCAAAAGTGTCTGGGTATTTTTCGCTAAGCCAATCCAACTCTTCATCGCTTGGAATCCAAGTGTGGAAAGCTGCTGCGTGGCCGTGAGTGTAGAAGATCCACCAAGCTTGGTGAGAAATGTGTTCTTTTTCTTTGGCCGTGGTTTCAACAAACTTCGGCATAACAATGCCGTAACGGGCTAAGTCTTTGAACAGTGCGCCGCCTGCATCTTCAAAATAAACCTCCCAAGCTTCCTTCCAAGACATCACCTTGTTGGGCAGCATGTAGTCCATCATCATTCCAACTAGAGCCAGCAAACGTGTACCACGCCAGAACCACTTATCAATCCACTTTTGTACCAGCGGTACGTTGTCTTCATGCTGTTCAAGTAGGAACTTAATAATTTCTAAACCTAAGGTCATGTGACGCGCTTCATCAGACTGGGCTGAGAAACCAAAAGTACAGGTCGCCATATCGCCGTTATGTGCTGCACCCGACATAAAAGGTACAAATAACAAGTTAGTTAGAACGTATTCAAAACTAAAACTAATGGCGACTAGGAACTCAAAGGGGCCAGCTGAACGTGCATCATCAAAGAAAGATTTAGGCACTGACAAATACCAAACGCGGTCATGCATGTGCGTCCAGTCTTGGAAGCCATCAAAAAACTTGTTGTAATGACTCATGGCATGAATTTGGGTTTGAACGTGGCGCAACTCATCAATGGATTGCATCTGGCAAGCAACCCGCGCACCGGCACCACTAAACTGACGACCTACATGGGCATAGCCTTGAAAAGCCTGATATTCAAGCGGTGATACACCGGTCAAAAACAACTTAATAGCATTAACATAACGTGCATCAGTAACGTTTAAGTGGCCATTATTCTGTGAAAAAGCATCAAAAATAGCGTAAAGCTTCTTTTCTTTTTCAGCTTGATATTTCCAATAAGAATCCATAGTCAAACGGAAGGGATCTTCCCATTTTGACCAATCAGTAATTTTAATGCCTTCAAACTCTTCATAGGGAAAAGCTTTTTTACGGTCGGCGTAATCATAATCCCAATCTAAATCACGGGTTAGAGCGCGGTATTTATCTTTTAGGTTAAGTTTTTTGGCAACCATTGTATTTACCTTTTTATTATTGTGTTGGGCTTAAACATTCCAGCTAAGGTGGAGTCGGTCTTCATCTTCATCAACGTTACCACCCAGAGTAATCAGGCTTAGGTGCAACTCTTGCATATCCCAATCCCGCCCTATTTTTTCTTCCACGCTAGCGCGACGAACGAACAATTCACCCGTGCTTTCAATGCGAATCATGGCTGGCTGATGGATAACCGTAGCTTCTGGGTTATCTTCAATAATGGCTTCAACGATATAGCGAGAATCATCGTTATCTTGTAAAGCTAAATAAACTTTAGACATGGTGACCTCTTAGCGATTAATGCCAATTTTGGTTAGGCGTTCTTCTAGTAATGCATCGGCAAGACTTAGTGCATCGCTGTTATCAAGCATCGCTGTGACAACAGGTTTTAAAGCCTCTAGCGTTTTTGCACGCCAATGCTTAACCCAAACTTCAAGCAGTGCACGGTTCTCTTCAGATTCACTGGCAACCGTTTTTAAAACACTGTCTAACCAACGGCTAGAGTCTTTAGTCCATACCTGCATAAACTCAGTTAAGAGCGCTACATCTCTGCCACCCATCAAGCCAAGTTTTTTATCTAACTGCTCATAGAAAAGATTAAAAACTAAGGTGTCTACAATTAGGTCTTGGGCAACAAACACCTCGAACCAGTCTTGAACGGTGGTCATCTCTTCACACAAAGCACGCATTGGCTGCCAAACAGGATTTTTAAGCCATTCTTGCTTAGCAGTGGCTAGCGATTCAGCACTGTTACCATCTAATAGCAGACCAATTCTTGATAAATACTGAGCGTTACCTAACCTGTCCATAGCGTTATAAAGCAAGGCTTGAGCAATGGCAGTGCCATACCCAAAAGCACAGCCATACATATTATTTAAGTTGGCAGTGTGTTCAACATGGCGCAAAGGAATTAGATAGGTAAGAAGGCTGGCTTTAACTTCTTCAGATAAGTGTTCTGCCAAACCACGCTTTTCAAAAAAGCTGTAGTTGGTTTCAGTTGCTTCTTGGTGTTTGGCGCGTTGTTGAACATAGGTGCCGTAATAAAACTGGCGTGGGTCTTTAAGGTCGTACCAATCATTCATTTTTATTTGGGTACGGTTTTTATCATTCAGCTCATATTGCGGCTGCCATAAAGGGCGGTAGTGAAAGTTGGTTTCGCCTTGCAAATCATAGGTTGCTTCTTGGTAGCGCGAAGCAGGTTTATCACCAAAACGCCGTTCGATATTGGCAAAGGTGTTGCGAATAGGCTGCAATGTTGCTGTTTTAATTTCAGGTGTCATCAGCTATTACCCATCAGTAGTTTTATTGTTATTCGGTGGATCGATTGCGATTTTGAGACATCAAAGTGTCCTCGTCGCCGTACCGCCATTTTTCTAGCTCTGCATCAACGCTAGCCATTTCTTCATCATTCATATGAACAACGGCATTGTTAGCACAAAAAACTTTAAAAACGGTGGGTGGCATAATTAACTCTACGAACAAGGAGGGCTCTCCTATCGCAAAATCAAACTCTACAAAGCGAGCATCTGGCTTACTGCGTACTCGTATGTATTTGGTGAGATTGGGTAAGCCATAATTAGGTGTTATGGCTCGCCCCTGAACAGCTCGTAAATGTGACATCTTGGAGTCCCCTAGATTTTTATTTTTTTGATCTATCATTTACTTACACTGATACTTAAGCAAAGCACGTGCCAAAGCCTAAATAAAAACAATAAACAGTTGATTTATATGCAATTATTAAAAACAGAAGAAAATTAAGAGGTTTTAGCTACTGTATAAAACCAGAAAAGTTAGCTATAAACTTGATCAATTGAGCAATAAAAAAAGTGAATTGATCTTTTGATGCAGTTTTTTCTTTGATTAAGCGGTAAAAAACCAAACGTTAATTAAAGGTATACTGTTTAGAATATTTTTTTAACCAACAGACTTTTAACGACAAAACCTATAACAACTACAACTAGCTAGGTACGCCTGTGTCTAAACCAAATTTACAACTACCAAATTTTGATCAGCTATTAAAAAAGCTAAAATTCAAACCTGAAGAGGGTAAAATTTGGCTTGCTGAACAACGCTCAGTGTTAATGGGCTTAGGGGCTTTATCTAGCTTTAGAAAAGAAATTATTAGCACGCTTGGTCAAGAAAGAGGTAAAGGTTTTTTTAAGCGTCTTGGTTATTTTTCAGGGTTAAAAGATGCTGAACTAGCACTTAACTTAGAAAAAGACACCCATTCTGATCAGGCTTTTCTAATTGGCCCCATGCTCCATAACTTACGTGGCATGGTTAAAGTGAACCCTTTAGCACTTGAGTATGACGCTCAAAAAAAATATTTTTATGCTGAATTTGAATGGATAGATTCTTTTGAAGTGGAAATATGCAGAACCTCGCTAGGCCAATTAAATGAACCTGCCTGTTGGATATTGCTAGGTTATGCCTGTGCTTATTCCAGCCACTTTGCAGGTATGGATATTCAATTCAGAGAAGTTGAATGTTGTGGGCAGGGTGATCATCAGTGCCGCATTGTTGGCAAGGCAGCCACTGAATGGCCAGACCATGAAGAGTTCAGCCTTTTATTTCGCGAAGCACCCTTAATTGATGAGCTTTATGAGCTGCAATCACGCCTTGCCGATTTAGAACAAACACTAGCCTATAACCCTGAAAATTTGTATCGTGCTTTGGGTGAGGCACCACCTTTTACTAGTGCGCTAACCATGATTGATCGGGGTGCTAACTCTGAAGTAACTATGCTTTTGTTAGGCGAAACAGGAACGGGTAAAGAAGTATTAGCCCGCCGTGTTCACAGTTTAAGTAAACGCAACAATCAACCTTTTGTGGCGGTTAACTGTGCAGCTATTCCACAAGAACTTATTGAATCTGAACTTTTTGGTGTAGAAAAAGGCGCTTACACAGGAGCCACCCAGTCACGCAAAGGCCGTTTTGAACGCGCCCACGGTGGCACCATTTTTTTAGATGAAATTATTGAGTTAAGCGCACGCGCCCAAGCAGCATTACTACGCACTTTACAAGAGGGTGAAATAGAGCGAGTAGGCGATAACCAAACGCGTAAAATTGATGTGAGAGTTGTGGCTGCCACCAATGAAGATTTAGCTATTGCTGTCAAAGAAGGGCGGTTTCGACAAGACTTATTTTACCGAATTAATGCCTATACAGTCATCATCCCCCCTTTAAGGGAACGTAAAAATGACATTATTTTATTAGCTGAACATTTTCGTAAACGCTACGAAAAACAATATAAAAAAACCACCTTGGGATTCACCGATTTAGCAGTGGAAGCACTGCACAGTTATAACTGGCCAGGCAACATTCGTGAACTAGAAAACACCATAGAACGTGGCATTATTCTAACCGATGACCAAAATTCAATTACAGAAATCACCCTGTTTAATACTGGGCATTCTTCACTGAACACTCAGGCAGGTGATGTTAGGAAAATTAACCAGCAATCTGGCCAGATAGAAACCATTGACAGTAAAAGCCACCTAAAGGCTACGCTGGCTGAACAAGTGCTTTACAACCAAATCAGCATAACTGAACTGGAAGAAATGCTAATCAAAAAAGCGATGGATAAATCCGCAGGTAAAGTATCAGTTGCAGCAAGAATGTTGGGCTTAAGCAGAGCGGCTTTTGCTTATCGGTTAAAGCGAATAGAAGAAGATAAAAATAAAACTGATAATTAACTTTTTAGTCAGCTAGCCTAACTACTTAATCTAGGCTAGCTGACACTAGCTAATATTGGTAATGCTTTAAAAACCCTGCTAGCTTTTGTCCAGCTGGTGCCATCTTTAGTATCTTTTAGCAAAATACCCTGCGACTCCAACTCTTGCCTTATACGATCAGCTTCTGCAAAGTTTCTATCTTGCTTAGCCATTAGGCGTTTTTCTATCAAGGTTTCTATTACATCTGGGTTAATACTGTGCTTTGTGCTGAGTGCTTTTCCTTTTAGAAAATCATCGGCATTTTGCTGCAACATTCCCAAAATTCCACCCAAATCACGCAGTTCAAAAGCCAAGGCTTCAGCTAGTGGCTGGTCATCTTGCTCGCCTGCACGGTTTAAGCTACGCGCTAAATCACTCAAGACTGCAAAAGCTTCAGGCGTATTAAAGTCATCGTCCATAGCGGCAAAGAAATCACTACGCCAGTCGCCAGCGCTAGCCACTAGTGTGGCATCGTCAACGGGCTTAACGCTTTGCAAAGCCGTGTAAAAACGCTCTAGGTTTTTACGAGCATCATGCAAGGCGCTTTCTGCATAATTAATAGCTGAACGGTAATGGCTGGCCAATAATAAATAGCGAATTACTTCGGCATCGTGTTTTTCTAGCACATCGCGAATGGTAAAAAAGTTATCTAAGGACTTAGACATTTTTTCTTGATCCACACGTACTGCGCCTGCATGCATCCAAGTGTTCACGTACTTCTGGCCTGTTGCTGCTTCGCTTTGGGCTATTTCATTTTCGTGGTGTGGAAAGGGTAAATCTGGGCCGCCGCCATGAATATCAAAGGTATTACCCAAGCAGCAGGTCGACATAGCCGAACACTCTATATGCCAACCGGGCCGACCTTCGCCCCAAGGTGAAGACCAACTAACTTCAGTGGGTTTGGCGGCTTTCCAAAGTACAAAATCAAGTGGGTCTTCTTTAAAGCTATCCACCTCAACCCTTGCGCCCGATTGCAATTCATCCAGTTTGCGGTTGGTTAGCTGGCCGTAATTTTCAAACTTGCGTACCCGGTAATAAACATCACCATTACTAGCGGCATAGGCATAGCCTTTTTCTTCTAGCGTTTGAATTAGGTTAATAATTTCAGTGATATAAGCCGTAGCACGCGGTTCGCTATCTGGGCGCACTACACCTAACCTAGCTTCATCTTCGTGCATGGCTTTAATCATGCGCTCGGTCAGCTCACCAATGGTTTCTTGGTTTTCATCAGCGCGTTTAAGAATTTTGTCATCTATATCGGTAATGTTACGCACATAATTTACTTCATAACCACGGG
>LFRM01016313.1_pt1 | contig 13538 bp, 8 predicted proteins | sample 618341 | NCBI WGS metagenome assembly LFRM01 (sample SAMN03654438, study PRJNA283298) | anaerobic digester metagenome | isolation source: pool of bioreactors CSTR01a, CSTR02a, and CSTR03a thermophilic anaerobic... | place: Denmark: Kgs. Lyngby | collected 2014-05-21 | reverse complement strand
TGACGGTCAAAGTCTCGCCCTTGTGCAGCGAGTCAGAGACGTAGGCTGCCGCAGCATCACCGCACAAGAAGCTTTCATCGCTGACGTAATCCACCAAATCATGTACATGCAGCACGTTTCCGCACGCAAAGATGCCCGGGACGCTCGTCTGCAAATGGTTGTCTACCGTCGGCCCGCCGGTTTCCGGAGACAGTTTGACGCCTGCCATGACAGATAGCTCGTTTTCGGGGATGAGGCCGACCGACAGTAGCAGTGTATCACATTTCAGTGCGAATTCTGTGCCCGCTACTGGCTTTCTGTCTTCCCCCACCTTTGCCACCGTCACACTGTCCAGTCGTTCTTTACCCTGTATGTCAACAACGGTATGCGATAAAAATAGAGGGATATCATAGTCTTGCAGGCATTGTACAATATTGCGGTTAAGGCCGCTGGAGTAGGGCATCAATTCTATGCACGCCAGCACATGCGCTCCCTGCAGCGTCATGCGGCGCGCCATAATGAGGCCGATGTCACCGCTGCCCAAAATGACCACGCGTCTTCCGGGCATCAGGCCTTCCAGATTGACTAATTTCTGCGCCGTTCCGGCGCTGTATATGCCCGCGCACCGTGTGCCGGGTATGGCCAATGCGCCGCGCGGGCGCTCCCGACAACCCATTGCCAAAATAACGGCCTTTGCTCTAAAAATCTGTAAACCGCGCTCGCGGCTGATGGCAGTGATTTCCTTGTTGTTGCTGACCGACAGCACAGTAACGCCGGTACGGACGTCAATGTTCAATTCTCGCGCTTCTCTGATATCGCGATGCGCATACTCCGGCCCCGTCAATTCCACGCGAAAGCGATGAAGTCCGAAGCCGTTATGAATGCATTGCTGCAGGATGCCGCCGGGCTGATCCTCGCGCTCAAGGACGACAAGATTCGTAATGCCTTTTCTCTTGGCCGCAATAGCGGCTGCCAAACCGGCGGGCCCTGCCCCGATAATCAGGATGTCCACGTCAAGCGCATTGCTCATCTATTTCGCCCTTCACTCTTCGGCTTCAATTCATCGGTCAGCAGAAAACTTTCTCCGCCCAATTTTGTGATACTCAACAAATCCTGACCGAGCTCTTCAGACAGAATTTGCGCCACGCGCGTCGAACAGAACCCCCCTTGACACCTGCCCATCCCGGCACGCGTGCGGCGCTTGACGCCATCGACGGAACGTGCACCACAGGGGCGCCTGATGGCATAACGCACTTCCGCTTCCGTTACTTGTTCGCAGCGACACACGATGCGCCCATATTCGGGATTCTGTGCGTACGCTTCCGCCCGTTCCGCATTACTCATATAGCTGAATGCTTTCGGTAGGGGCTTTGGCCCGCGATAGTCGCCCCGCATGGGAAGCTTCAAATACCATGCGACCCAATCGCCCAATTCTTCACCAATGGCAGGCGCCGCAGACAAGCCCGGGCTTTCAATGCCAATCGCCTCAAACGCTCCGTCCGGCGCACCTTCCACTGTCCCCACGATGAAGTCGTCGCCTTCTTCATGCGCACGGATACCGGAAAAAGTTGTAATAACGTTACGCATCGTACAATCAGGCCATGTTTTTTTGACTTTGGAAAATGCTTCATCAAGACCGCTGCGCGTTGTTGCTGTGTCAAACGGATCCTGAATGTCTTCCGCCGTCGGGCCCAGCAACACGTTGCCATGCGTGGTGGGCGTAACCAACACGCCTTTACCCATGGAGGTGGGAACTTGAAAAAGCGTCATTCTGAACGCAAGCTGTTTGTCTTTGTCCAGGAGATAATACTGACCGCGCCGCGGTATAATGTTGACGCGCTTTGATGAAATGCTGTTGTGCAATTCACCCGCTCCTACCCCCGCGCAATTGACCACGGTTTTTGCGGCATAACTGCCCTTGTTCGTTTCCACGACCCAGTAGTCATCTACTTTTAACAGTGCCCGTACAGTAGTATCCAGCAGAAATTCTACGCCGTTTTCCTTGGCGCTGTCGGCCAGCGCATAGGTCATTTCATAAGGGCTGACCAGACCGCTGGAAGGAATATACAGAGCGCTCATAATGCTTGGGTTTACGTTGGGCTCCATGCGCACGGCTTCATCTCGGCTGACGACACGGCAGCCCATCACGCCGTTTAGCTCTGCCTGCTTCGACAGCTCTTGAATAAAGGCCAATTCCTCATCATCAAAGGCGATAACCAGCGCACCGGGATTGCCATAAGGAACGCCCAGCCGCGCACACAAACCGGGGTACATCTTTGCTCCCTTTACATTAAGCCTCGCCTTATCGCTGCCGACGGCGGCATCATACCCCGCGTGGATTATGCCGCTGTTGGCTTTGCTTGCACCTTCAGTCACATCGTGACCTTTATCGATAACGGCTATGTTGCCTGTGTACTCAGCCAGCCTAAAAGCCACCGCGCAGCCAATTATCCCTGCGCCAACAATGATCACGTCGTACATGCGGTCTAATTGAACCTTTCCCCATTCTTGGTTACGGCGCATTATAGCACGCACTCATATCCGCGTCCATGCTCAAAAAGCACTTCATTTATGCATTTTCAATTCCATTCATTTCAAAAATATTTCGGTTTGGGGTTGCAATTTTAACAAATCTGTAATATATTAGTGTCGCATTGTGTATTTGGGATACATGCTCAATAACCCTAAACCGTGGAGGATAAATCATGCAATCAAAAAGCCACATCTTACGCCGCGCCGCCGTTCTATTCGCTGCCGCCATACTGATAACCGGCAGTTTCCCGCATGCGTTTGCCGCGGAATCCTATACGGGCAGCATCAACGACGACAAAGTGTTCTTCCGCAGCAAGCCCAATACAGATAGTATTTATATGGATAAGCTGGACACAGGGACCAAGGTCGCTGTTGTGGATATTGAAGGCGAATTCTACGCGGTGCGTTATGCCGGTAAACAAGGCTATATCATGCGCAAATTCGTCGACCTGGCCTCCGCATCGGTCAAAAAGCTGGAAAAAGTCAGTGAAATTGTCAGCACGAGCAAATGGGCAAAAGCCTCCTCCATTCGCAATTTGGGAGAGGCTCCCAAATATCTGAGCTACGGTAACGCCGGAGAAGACGTCGAGAAGCTGCAGCGTGCTTTGCAATTGAAGAAGTGTTACGAAGGCATTGTGGACGGCAAGTTCGGTAACCTGACGCGTGATGCCCTCAAGAAATATCAAAAGAACAACAAATTGGCCGTCACCGGCAAAGCAGACTTTGACACGATCAAGAATCTGTTTGGTCATGTCAGCGTAACCACCGCCAGAGATGATCCGCAGATGAAAGGCATCTCAAGCATCGGTCAGATCAACGTGCCCAACACAACAGAAAAGAACAATTCCGGCAAACACGTTGTGGCATTGCAGCAAGCGCTAAAACTCAAGGGCTGTTATTCTGCTCCCATCGATGGGAAGTATGGCGACATGACGGTGGAGGCAGTAGCTAAGTTCCAAAAAGATTGCGGTCTTAGCGCGGACGGTATCGCAGGCAACGCTACCATCAAGGCTCTATTTGGAAAGAACGCTGCCAATTACACCATCCCTGCCAAACGCCTGGACTGGTTTGGCGGCGGCCAGGGCGTCATTCCCAAGGGCGCAATTTTCACTGTCAAGGACGTGGGCTCGGGAAAAACCTTCAGTATGAAGCGATGGTCCGGCGTCAATCATCTGGATGCTGAACCGGTCAATGCCTCCAGCAGCGAAACAATTAAGAGTGTTTTCGGCAATTCCTGGAGCTGGGCGCGCCGACCGATATTGGTCAAGTATAATGGTACGGTGTATGCAGCGTCCATGAACGGCATGCCGCATGGCGATGACACGATCAAGGGCAATGAATTTGACGGACATGTCTGCATTCACTTCTACAAAAGCAAGACCCACGGCACCGATAGAGTTGACAGTGCGCATCAAAACGCGGAAGCGCGCGCCTTGCAGGCAAATTGGTGACACCAAAACGGGCGAGCAGCCCGTTTTTTTTGCATTTTTTCAGGAAATCCCCTTGACACCTGTGATTTTCTGCGCTATTATGAGCGCGCAAACAAAAGGAAGGAGGCTGTGTGATGAACCGTTTACTCGTGAACAATCCCAAAGAATTTGCGGCACGCGGCCTGGCTTCTTTCTGCTAAACTTCAGAAGTCAGTAACACCATGATGAGCCTTCAGCGTGCCAGCGGAAGGCTCTTATCATGTCGAGAAATACGTCGGAGGAAATATGGAACCTACCAAGAAACACTCCTTTGCGCCAATGTGGCGCCTGATAAAGCGACGGAAATACTACTTCCTGGGCGCATTTGTTGCCACGGCTTTGAATGTGCTGATTGGGTTCATCACTCCTGCTATATTGGCTGAGCTCATCGACCACTATCTGGGAGATAAACCTTCCCGTTTGCCTGACTTTGTCAACAGCCTTATCGACATGCTCGGCGGCAGGGCTTTCGCCATCGAAAATCTTTGGATCTTTGGTGCGGCACTCATTGCCATCAATTTGATAAAGGGTGCGTTCTCATATTTGAAGGGCAGATGGTGTGCCGTGGCCTCCGAGGACACGGCAGAAAGCCTGAGAAACCGCCTCTACAACCATGTCCAGCATCTCCCCTACAATTACCATGTCAACGCACAGACGGGTGATCTTTTGCAGCGAGGTACCTCCGATGTGGAAACGATCCGTCGTTTTCTGAATGTACAACTGATGAGCGTGTTCAACTCCGTGATGATGATTGGCATTGCTTTGTCACTCATGCTGCCCGTCAGCGGAACAATCACTATGCTGAGCATGCTGCCCTTACCCTTGATGCTTATTTTTTCCTGGCGTTTTTTTGGCACTGTTATCAAGGCCTACCGAAATACCGAGACAGCAGAGGGCAAAATGAGCACCGTGCTGCAGGAAAACTTAACCGGTATGCGCGTAGTTCGCGCGTTTGGCCAGCAGCAAAGCGAAGTGGAAAACTTCAACGACGCCAACCAAAAACACCATCAAACGGGGATAAGAATGGCGCTGCTGGATGCAACGTACTGGACCAGCGGGGATTTGTTCAGCGCGGCTCAAATGCTCATCATCGAAATTGCTTGCATTTTGGAAGCGGTTGCCGGCGGGATCACTGTGGGCGACATGGTCATCCTGATCACCTACTCGGGGATGCTGATGGGCCCCACGCGCCAATTGGGACGTATCTTATCTGACGCGGGCAAGAGCATGGTGGCGCTGGAAAGGATTGACGAAGTGCTGCATGAGCCCGCCGAATCGCTTGACGAGGAAGGCATCGAAGCCCCCCTTGATGGTGACATCGAATTTGACCATGTATCCTTCTCATACGATGAAAACCAGGAAGTGCTGCGCGACGTAAACTTCACGATCAAAAGCGGCCAAACCGTCGCACTCCTGGGCGCGACCGGTTCAGGCAAAAGTACGCTGATACATCTGCTTCAGCGGCTGTACGAACCCACCGGAGGCGAAATTCGCATCGGGGGTATGCCCGTAAGCCGAATTCCGCGCAAACATCTGCGCCAACGCATCGGGCTTGTCCTGCAGGAGCCTTTCCTCTACAGCAAGACTATCAAGGATAATGTTGCCATCGCGGTAAGGGAACCGCGCCAGGCGGCCATCGATGTCGCTGTGCGCGATGCATCCGCTTGGGAGTTCATCACGACCAGCGAAAAAGGGTACGAGACGCTGGTCGGAGAAAGGGGCGTCACCTTGTCAGGCGGGCAGAAACAGCGCATTGCCATTGCTCGCATTCTGATGAAAGCCAATGACATCCTGGTGTTTGATGACTCGCTTTCTGCCGTCGACACGCAAACCGACGCCCATATCCGGCAAGCGCTCAAACGCCGCAGCAAAGGAGTGACGACCATCATAATCAGTCACCGCGTTACGACCCTCAGCCAGGCTGACAAGATTTACGTGCTGGAAAAGGGCCGCATCACTCAATGCGGCACGCACGATGAACTGCTGGCACAGGGCGGTTTGTACGCGCGCATCAACGCTATTCAAAACGGCCAAGAAGTTAGCGCCTGACAGCGAAAGGAACAGTATGCAATACCAGGAAGAACAGGAATATACAAAAACAATAAAACTCAAAACATGGAAGAATCTTCTGAAATACGTTAAGCAATTTCGGGGAAAGTTTGCGCTGGTGGCCGGGTTCATGACGACCTTGGCGGTCAGTGACGTTATCTTGCCCTTGATGACACGCTACGGGATCGATACCTTCGTCGTTCCGCGCACTGCAGAAGGCCTGACTCCATTCATCATGGCTTATGCGCTGCTGCTGATCGTCCAAATAGCCGCTATTTTCTTCTTTATCTACTTTGCCAGCAGGGTGGAATACGGTATCTGCTACGCAATAAGGCGCGAGGGATTTCGCAAGCTGCAGGAACTCCCCTTTTCGTACTACGACAGAATGCCCGTCGGCTACCTCATGAGCCGTATGACAAGTGACGCGCGGCATTTGGGCGAAGCCTTCGGTTGGGGCCTTGTGGACTTGGTTTGGGCTGTCGTGTACCTGTCCGCGACCATCGTGTCCATGACGATTATCAACTGGCAATTGACGCTCATGATTCTGTTGGTACTGCCACCGCTTGCCGCCGTTTCCATCTACTTTCAAAAACGCATTCTCGCAAGCCACCGCGACGTGCGCAAGACCAACAGCCGCATCACAGGCTCGTTCAATGAAGGCATTATGGGTGCCAAGACAACAAAGACACTGGTTCGCGAAGAAGAAAACTTCCAGGAGTTTTCCACGATCACCAGTCATATGAAGAAGATTTCCATTCGCTCCGCGTCTCTGTCCGCCATCTATCTGCCCCTGGTCATTTCCATCGGCTCCATCGCCACGGCATATTTGCTGACTGAAGGCAGCCATCTTGTGCTTGCCGGCGCGATGTCGCTGGGCACTGTCACCGCTTTTTTCAGTTACACGGTCAATTTGTTTGAGCCGATTCACAATATTGCCGCGACCTTCGCCGAAATGCAGCGCATGCAGGCTGCCGCGGAGCGCGTCTTGTCTCTGCTGGAAACGGAGCCGGACATTCAGGACACCAAGGCTGTAGAAAATGAATTCGGCGACAATTTCAACCCCAAAAAGGAAAACTGGCCAGGTATCCGGGGAGAAGTGGACTTTGAGAACGTTACCTTCAAGTACAAAGACGGGGAAACGGTGCTAAAAAACTTCAATCTCCATGTGAATGTGGGAGAGACTATCGCCCTGGCGGGTCCGACAGGTGCCGGGAAAAGCACCATTGTTAACCTGATCTGTCGTTTCTATGAACCGACAGAGGGTATGATCAAAATCGACGGTGTAGACTATCGTGAGCGCAGCCAATTGTGGCTGCAAAGCAATATTGGGTACGTACTGCAGGAACCGCACTTGTTTTCCGGCCCAATCCGTGACAATATTCGCTATGCGCGCAAAGGCGCCACAGATGAAGAAGTGCGCGCGGCTGCGCGGCTTGTGAACGCGGAAGAATTCATTCTGCGTCTTGAAAACGGGTACGATACGGATGTGGGCGAAGGCGGAAACCGCTTGTCAACCGGGGAAAAACAGCTTATTTCCTTTGCACGTGCCATTCTCAATAATCCCCGCATTTTCGTGTTGGACGAAGCCACTTCCTCGGTGGACACCGAAACAGAGGCCCTTATACAGCGCGCTATTGAAAAGACCCTCGAAGGCCGCACCAGTTTCATCATCGCCCACAGGTTGAGCACCATTCGCAGCGCTGACAGAATTCTGGTTATTCAGGACGGGGAAGTCACTGAAAGCGGCACGCACGATAAACTCATGCAGTTGGGCGGATTCTACCACACCCTCTACACCAATCAATTCAAAGAGGAAGAATCACGCGCACTGCTGGATACAGAAGCCTAATCCTTGAGATCATAAGTAGTCAGTATTTCATAACGTTCCTCTTCGAATGAGCGTGACAGCTGCAATTTGTCGATGCGAATGCAAAATGGTAGGAAGTCCCTTTGCACCACCTGCTCCAGGACGGAAAAATCCCGCCCCGACATATTCAGCATAGTGCTATGCGGCAAATACTTGTATGGGCTTAGCCTTGTCCACTCATCCGCATATTCGTCAAGCTGTGTGTGAAATGCCGCATGATAATGCTTGATGCAGCCTTCATTGGCGGCTTCCAGCACCAAAACGGAAGGATTCACCAATCGAAAGCCCGTAAAAAAAACGCTAAAAGGGCGTGCCTCCCGTGCAAAAAGCCTCGTGCGTTCATCAATCAGATCAAAATCCACACCGTAATAGACACCCAGACTGATATGCGGATAAAATCCGGGAGAAGTACCTGCTATCCCGGAAAGAGTGGCACGAACGGCGCTAAGGCGCTCCCATCCACTTTCGTCCGGTGTCCACATAGCGCAAATATCCAAGTTAGAACCTCCCCGGCACTTTTACATCCTTTTTGAGGTATGTTATACTACATACTATTACGGAAGCCCGCTTTGCGCAAGAAAAACATGTCGCGTTAGGGGCTTCCGATATGTTAGGAGTGCAGTAATGACGCAACGTTACACAGCCGAATCCATTCAGGTATTGGAGGGTCTGGACGCAGTTAGAATGCGGCCGGGCATGTACATTGGTACAACCGGCCTTAAGGGCCTCCACCACCTTTTATGGGAAATTGTTGATAACGCAATTGACGAGGCAGCCAGCGAATACGCGACGGAAGTATCTGTTACTTTGCATAATGACGGATCATGCAGTGTTTGGGACAACGGCCGGGGCGTACCGGTGGACATGCACCCTACGCTGGGCGTGCCGGGGCTTCAGGTTGTTTATACGCACTTGCATGCAGGCGGCAAATTTGGGCACAGCAACTACAATTATTCCGGCGGATTGCACGGCGTCGGCGCGTCAGTGGTCAATGCACTGTCTAAATGGATGGTCGTGGATAGTTTCCGCGAGTGGGAGCATTGGCAAATGCGTTTCGAAACCAGTCTGGACAAAAAGGATGGCAAAGTACACGGCGGACAGCCGGTGGGTGGCCTTGTAAAAGTCAGCAATACGCGCAAGCGCGGCACATTGGTACGGTTTCTGCCGGACGATGCCATTTTTGAGGACATCACTTTTAATGGTGACGTGGTCGCTCGCCGCCTGCGCGAACTGGCATACCTTAACCGCGGCACCCACATTTTTTTTGCCGATGAGCGCTTGCCCTCCCCCGACAATGCCATTCAGGAGTTTTTTTATGCCGGCGGCATCGCGGATTACGTCCAGTACCTCAACAAAGACAAAAATGTGCTGCACCCTCAGCCAATTGCCCTGCAAGGACGTAAGGATGACATTCTGTGTGAGGTGTCGCTGCAATACACCGATGCATACACCGAATCCATCTTTTCATTTGTCAACAGCATACCCACCGCTGAAGGCGGCACCCATGAAACGGGTTTTCGCGCTGCGCTGACCAAGGTACTCAACGACTACGCACGGCGAATCGGCGCGCTGAAAGAAAAGGACAATAATCTATCGGGCGAAGATTTCCGCGAGGGCCTAACCGCTGTACTTTCCGTCAAAGTCAGGAATCCTCAATTTGAGGGGCAAACCAAGGGGCGCCTGGGCAATACCGAAGTACGCCCCGCCATTGAAGCCATCGTCACGCAGGAATTGGCGGCTTACCTTGAAAACCTGAGCCACGCTGAACTTGCGGGCATAATTGTCGAAAAAGCGGTTAAGGCGGCCAAAGTGCGTGATGCGGCCCGCAAAGCGCGGGATGTGGCGAGGGCAAAAAGCGAGCTCGAAGCCGCGCCGCTGGTTGGCAAGTTATCCAGCTGCACGGGGCGAAACGCAAAGGAAAACGAACTTTTTATCGTGGAAGGCGACAGCGCCGGCGGCAGCGCCAAACAGGGCAGGGATCGCCGTTTTCAGGCCATACTTCCGCTTAGGGGCAAACCGCTCAATGTAGAAAAAAAGCGGCTGGATCAGGTACTCAATAACGAGGAATTCAGATCCATCATCACGGCCCTTGGTACTAATATTGATGAGTCCTTTTCTTTGGACAACCTCAAATACGACAAGGTCATCATTCTGTCGGACGCGGACCAGGATGGCGCACACATAAGGGCCATACTGCTCACTTTTTTCTTCAGGTACATGCGGGAATTGGTGACTGAAGGCCATGTATATATCGGCATGCCCCCGCTTTATCAAATCAAACATGGCGGCGAAGCGAAATATGCCTATGATGACAAGGAATTGGCCAAGCTGATGCCCAAAAGCAAAAACTACACCATTCAAAGATACAAAGGTCTGGGTGAAATGAACCCGGAACAGCTTTGGCAAACAACCATGAATCCGCAGGAGCGAAAGCTGTTGCAAGTAACCATAGAAGACGGCGCACAAGCAGACCGCTTGATAACCATTTTGATGGGCGACAAGGTAGACCCGCGCCGCGAATACATCAGCAAGCACGCCGACTTTTACCGCCCGGACACGTTCGTCCAGAAATCGTAAGGAGCGCAGCGCATGGCTAACAAAAATCCCGAATCGACCGAAAACATCATTGCATCCTCTCTGGAGGATGTATTGCACAACAGCATGATGCCTTATGCCGAATATGTCATTTTGGAGCGAGCACTTCCGCGCGTGGAAGATGGTCTCAAGCCCGTTCAGCGGCGCATTCTGTATACCATGCTTGAATTGGGACTGTCGCCCGATAAGCCGCACAGGAAATGTGCCCGCATCGTGGGCGACTGCCTGGGCAAATACCATCCGCACGGGGATACCTCCGTATATGACGCTACGGTACGCATGGCGCAGCCCTTTTCGCTGCGTGCAACGCTGGTGGACGGCCACGGCAATTTTGGTTCCGTGGATGGCGACGGCGCAGCCGCCATGCGTTATACTGAAGCGCGCATGACACCGCTGGCGCTGGAAATGCTTCGCGATATACAGAAGGATACCGTACCCTTCCGTCTCAACTTTGATGACACATTAAAGGAACCCGATGTCCTGCCCGCCCGCTATCCTAATTTGCTGGTCAACGGGGCTTCGGGTATCGCGGTCGGTCTCGCCACCAATATCCCCACCCACAATTTGCGCGAAACGGTCAAAGCTACGCTATTGCTGATGGACAACCCAAGCGCTACGCTGGATGATCTGATGACTGTATTGCCGGCACCCGATTTCCCCACCGGCGGTTTGCTCCTTGATGCTCCGGAGATTCGTGAAGCGTATGACACGGGCCGCGCCAAACTAACGCTCCGCGCCAAAGTACACGTAGAACAAGGCAAGGCTGGCCGCACTCTGCTGTGCATAACCGAGATTCCCTATCAAGTCAATAAAGCGCTAATGCTGGAAAGAATCCTAAAGGTTTCTGAAGAAAAGAAGGCTGCTCTGGGCTGCATATACGACATCCGCGATGAATCGGATCGCACCGGTATGCGCGCTGTTGTGGAATTAAAGCGGGATGCTGACCCTCATTTGGTATTGGGCTACCTATACAAGTACACCGATATGCAAATCACGTTTGGCGTTAACATGGTGGCTATCGCGGATGGCAAGCCGCGCCAAATTGGTCTTAAGCCCATGCTGCAATACTATATCAACCATCAAAAAGATGTGGTGACCAAAAGAACACAGTTTGACCTGGATCAGGCCCTTGCGCGTGCGCACATCTTGGAGGGTCTGATTGTTGCGGTAGATAATCTGGATGAAGTGCTGACCCTCATCCGCGCTTCCAAAAATGGCAAGGAAGCCAAGGCGCGCCTGATGGAACGCTTTTCCTTTACCGACATCCAAGCACAGGCCATTCTGGATTTGCGGCTGCAGCGTTTGACCGGGCTTGAGGTTTTGGAACTGCGCCACGAATTTGAGGAGATCAACAAACTCATCAGCAAGCTGGAGGGTATACTGAAAAGCGAAAAGAGACTGCTCAAGGTCATTCGAGACGAATTGCAGGAAATCGCTGACAAGTACGGCGATGACCGCCGCACGCAAATAATCAAGGACAACCCCGCTTTTAAAGAAGCGGTGGCACAAAATGAGGTGCCTGTTCCGGAGGAAACTGTCGTCATCCTTACCCATTCCGGTCAACTGCGAAGAGTCAACCCCCGGACTTTCGAGAAGCTCGATCCGGCAGACGACGCCGCAGATATGCCCAAATGGCAGTTTAGAGCATTAACCGACCATACCTTGGTATTTTTCACTAATACCGGCAACTGTTTCAGGCTCGGTGTGGATCAAATCGAAGAAAACAATCGTCCCAAAGATCGCGGTATTTCTTTGGCGGGCGTACTTGCGGGACTTGATAAAGGCGAGCGTGTGGTTGCGCTGTTCTGTTCACATGCCGATGATCTGTCCGCCATGCCGGATATTCTCTTCTTTACCCAAAATGGCTACGTGAAAAGGACCGAAGCCTCTTTGTACGATGTGCGCCGCTCACGTTTTGCTGCCATCAAACTGGAAAACGGTGATGAACTGATACAAGTCCTTATAAACGACGCAGACAAGGATTGCTTCTGTTTGAGCCGCACCGGTATGCTGATTCGTTTCACCCTGTCTGATGTTCCGAATATGGGTAGGGTAACCAAAGGCGTGGTCGGCATGAAATTGGGGCGCGGCGATGCCGTGCGCTGGGCGGGACAACTTTCGGGCACCGACCAGCTCATCCTGTTTACGGAGCATGGCTACGGGAAACGCATCATGGGCAGTATCGTCGACACGCAACATCGAGGCGGCAAGGGCGTTCGCTCGTTCGATTTCGGTAAGAGCGGCGGTCAGATCGGGGCGTTCACCGCGTTCCACGAAAGCCGAAACTTCTCGGTTCTGCAAAAACGAGGAGAATTGACCACCATGCACACTGATGAAATCATTGCGCAGAGCTTATCTGATAAGGGTAAACCATACGTCCTTGCCATATTGGACAACACCGTGGTTAGCATTGTGCTGTAACGATCCCCTCAACCTGCATCCGGTTGACAAAAGGCATAGCCCCCTTTACAATTAGGCCGAAATGGGAGGAATGTAATGGCGCGAATACGAGTTATGACAACACCTAAGGCAACCGTGCTGTGCATTTTACTAACCCTGGCGCTTGCCCTCCTGGTTTCTTCGCTGCCCTTTTCCGCGCTGTATCTTATAATTTTTACCCTTTTTCTCGCCCCCCCGGCGATGCTCGTCATTTCCGCGGCGGGCGGATGGTTGGCCGCGATGGCATGCCTGACCATCATCGCTGCAGTGCACGGGAATTCCTTTGGTGGACCGGGTATTGTTATCGTGTTGGCATATTTGCTGCCTGCTGCCGCAGCATTCCTTTGGTGTCTTGATACTGACATGGCGTTCGTGAAGTCCGCAACACTTTTGCTCATCGTCTATGCCGCGTCCGTCACGGCGGTGTATCTGGCGCTTCAATCTTTTGCAGGCGGTGAGCTCTTTAACTTGGCAGCGAACACCCTGGAGGAAACGCTGGACAACTTGCCGCAAAAGGACACGATTCTGTACACACTCTGGAAGAGCGGATTCCTATCCCTGAGCGGTTTCGCGGAAGGCACACCGGTATTTGACGAATCAACCGCGGT
>LFRM01260426.1_pt1 | contig 13552 bp, 11 predicted proteins | sample 618341 | NCBI WGS metagenome assembly LFRM01 (sample SAMN03654438, study PRJNA283298) | anaerobic digester metagenome | isolation source: pool of bioreactors CSTR01a, CSTR02a, and CSTR03a thermophilic anaerobic... | place: Denmark: Kgs. Lyngby | collected 2014-05-21 | reverse complement strand
CTTCGCCGGTTTTAAGAGCAAGAAGCTCCTCGGCCACATTCATTTGTCCATCGCTTCTAAAGGAGTCTGCCACAGCTTTTACTACTCGTTGCTCGGCGGGGGTATAGGCTCTAAGGGCGTGCTGCATCCGGCTACCTAGCTGGGCTAGGATATTGTCGGGAATGTCCCTGGGATTTTGTGTAATGAAAAATACCCCAACACCCTTACTGCGGATTAGTTTGACAATCTGCTCAATTCTTTCAAGGAGTACCTTGGAGGCGTTTTGGAAGATAAGATGGGCTTCTTCAAAAAAGAACACAAGCTTTGGTAGGGGTAGGTCGCCCACTTCCGGCAGCTCTTCATAGAGGCTTGAAAGAAGCAGTAGTAAAAAAGCAGAGTAGATATCAGGATTGTGATAGATTTTTCTTGCATCGAGGATGTTAATTATTCCCTTTCCACTGGAATCCCTTTGAAGAAAATCTCGAACGTCCAAAGCCGGTTCCTGGAAGAACTCCTTGGCTCCTTGCTGTTCTAAAATAAGCAGGCTGCGCTGGATGGCTCCGATGGATGCCTTACTCATGTTTCCGTATTCCTTGGACAATTCAGAAGTATTGTCATAGAGGAATTTAAGCATTTCCGAGAGATCTTTAAAGTCTAAAAGAAGTAGACCTTGATCGTCGGCAATCTTAAAAAGTGCGTAGAGTATACCGGTTTGGGTGTCATTAAGATTAAAAAGCCGGCTAAGAAGTAGAGGCCCCATCTCGCTTATGGTGGCTCTAAGGGGAATCCCGTTTTCCTTTAGGATATCCCAGAAATTGACAGTAAAACTTTCGAACTCCGGCGTGGGTGCACCGATTTTTTCCAGGCGCTCGGCCAGTTTTGGACTAAGTGCTCCGGCTTCTAAGAAGCCGGAGATATCTCCCTTTATATCGGTTATAAAAACAGGAACGCCGGCCTTGGCAAATTCTTCGGCCATCAGTTTAATGGTAACGGTTTTACCCGTACCTGTGGCACCGGCCACAAGGCCATGGCGATTGGCCATAGATTCGTCGAAAGTTACCAGTTGACCATCTTTTATTGCAATATTCATACACCCTCCTTTGGCTTTAAAGAACAAAGCCTAGCTTATTTTTTACGTCGTCCAGCGTTGGTTTTGCTAGTACTCTGGCTTTATCTGCGCCCTTCTCATAAATCTTTTTTAGTTCCGTGGGATCGCTTAAATACTCTCGGGTACGTTTTTGTAGAGGAAGAAGTTCATTGAGAACAACTTCACTAACCTCGTCTTTGAGCTCTTTATACCCTTTCTCCTGGAAGTGCAGGAGGGTTTTATCAATGGTCTTATTGCTAAGCAGGGCATAAATATTCAAAAGATTTTTTACACCGGGCTGGTCATCATTGTAATGGATCTTCCCCAAATTATCAGTAACCGAACGGGCAATCTTTTTTCGTAGGCTTTTTTCTTCTTCCATTAAGAAGAGTATACCATTTTTGTTTTCCGAAGATTTGCTCATCACCGCTGTGGGATTTTGAAGGTCATAGATTTTAGCTCCAAAGGGGTTGAAATGCCCCTGAGGGATTTTAAAGGTCTTGCCATAGGCATTATTAAAGCGAAGGGCCAAGTCCCGGGTTAGTTCCAGATGCTGGGACTGATCCTCTCCAACGGGGACCAGCTCGGCTTGGTAGAGTAGAATATCCGCTGCCATAAGAGTAGGATAGTTAAAGAGGCCCGAGGGAATGCTGTCATTCTGGTTAATACGGGAAGATTTATCTTTAAACTGGGTCATGCGTGAGAGTTCACCCATATAGGCGTGACAGGCAAGGATCCAGCACAGTTCCGTATGTTCGGCCACCTGGGACTGTATAAAGAGGATGGATTTCTCGGGATCAATACCGGCGGCCATATAAAGGGCCAGGTTTAAAAGAGTTCTTTCATGTAGGAGCTTTGGGTCTTGCTTGATTGTAATGGCGTGCAGGTCCACTATGGAGTAAACTACATCGTAGTCCTCCTGAAAGCGGGGCCAATTACGAAGGGCTCCTAGGTAATTGCCTAGGGTTAAATCCCCCGAGGGCTGGATGCCGCTGAAAATTCTTTTCTTCATAGTTCCTCCTATTAAAAAAGCACCCGAAAATAGGGCGCATAAGCACGGTACCACCTACTTGGTTCTCTAGGGTAACGCTTTTTCAAGCGAAGTATCTCCAAGGTCCATTCTCGGGGTATGTCCGCCGAACTCCCACCCTTTTCGGCTCGCTTTGGGACAGAAAACCCGGTACTTTGTCTTTTCACTGATACTTAAACAAATTATACAAAGAAGAAATGAATGAGTCAAGGTTTTTACTTAGAAAAGAAGAAAGAGTAAAGTCCTTTCCCAAAGACAGCAAAGATGGCATAATAAAGGTGTATGCAAATATTATCTGGGTATAACAATTAAGTAGAAGAAAGGACGTGAACAATGAACAATGCACTAGCCCATGTGGCAGACAAAGCTTTAACAAATGAGGATTTACAGGATTTTCTGGCTTCCATGCCCCCGGAGTACGCTCAGCAGCTAGCGAGCTTGGGAGAAGATGTCATACTGGAAGAACTGATTAACCAAGAACTTTTGTATCAGGATGCCTTGGCAAAGAAGCTTCAGGATTCTGTGGCCTATAAAAAAGAAATGGAAAAGATTGGAAAAGAAGTTTTAAAGGGAATGGCAATCAATGAAGTTTTACAGCAGGCCGAGCCCACACAAGAAGAAAGTTTAAACTATTACAATGACAATAAAGAAGCCTATGTTAGTTCTGAGCAGGTAGCTGCCAGTCATATTCTTGTAGAAACGCTAGAAGAAGCCAGTGCCCTTAAAAAGAGACTGGACGAAGGGGAAGGTTTTAGCGAACTGGCCCTGGAATATTCCACCTGCCCGTCGAAGGACAATGGCGGAGCCCTTGGACTTTTCGAACGTGGACGTATGGTTCCGGAATTTGAAGAAGTGGCTTTTAATCTTGAGCCCAAGCAAATCTCTGAGCCTGTAGAAACACAATTTGGTTTTCATTTAATCCAAGTGGACAACAAAGTGCCCGAAGGTGTGAAAAGCTTTGAGCAGGCCCTTCCTGAGATACTAGAAGAACTTAGGAAAAATAAACAACAGGCCCTCTACAGTGCTTATATGGAAGAACTCCGAGAGAAATTTCCTGTTACAAAATAACTTTGACACTGAAGGAGAGAGTATGAAACTGATTCGAGACTTTGAAGTTGGCGAACGCATTGAAGGCTTCTATTTGATTAGAGAACTCAATCTGCGCACCAGTGCCAATAATAACAAATATTTTGATCTCGTTTTAGAAGATGCCTCGGGTCATATAAATGCCAAGATCTGGAACATCCAAGATGGCCAGGAAAAGCTCTATGAAACCGGAGATGTTTCTAAGATACGGGGTGATGTCACTCTGTGGATGGATCAAATGCAGCTGAAAATCATTAAGCACAGACCCATCGGCGATGACGACGAAGTGGATTATAAGCAGCTGATAAGCTCGGCTCCCTATGAGGGAGAAACCATGTGGCAGGAGCTCTACGATAGGGCCCAAAAAGTAGAAAAGGAATCTCTGAGAAAAATGGCCATAGCGGCCTTGGAGCTTCATAAAGAAAAGATGCTCTACTATCCTGCTGCAAAAAGCAATCACCACGCCATTCGTGGAGGACTGCTTTATCATGTTTTGAGAATGTATAAAGCCGGAGAAATGCTGGCTAAGCTCTATAATTTGGATGGAGATCTACTTTTTACGGGAGTTCTCTACCATGATCTTGAAAAGATAACCGAGATGAGCGCCAATGAGATGGGGATTGTCTCTACCTATACAAAAGAAGGCATACTGCTAGGTCACATTATCACCGGCATCAATCGGATTCAGGAAATTGCTGAAGATGTGGGCTGCGATGAGGAAACCAAACTTCTTTTACAGCATATGGTTTTGTCCCACCATTATGAACCCGAATACGGTTCACCAAAAAAACCTATGTTCCCCGAAGCAGAACTGCTCCACTATCTTGATATCATCGATGCTCGCATCTATGATATGCAAAAAGCAACCTTGGATCTAGAAGGGGGGCACTTTAGTAGCCCTGTCTTTAGCCTAGGTAGGCGCACCGTTTATAAACCGTTGGAAGAAGAATAAAAGTAAGAAGGGTTTACCCTTCTTACTTTTAAATTTACATAGGAGGTGGATTGTGGGCGGTATTGGAACACTGATCAACGTTCTTGGAGTACTGCTGGGTGGAGGAGCAGGGATTTTTATGCGCCGTGGCATCTCACAAAGTTTGCGTAGTCAACTGATTCGAGTCCAGGGCCTTAGCGTCGTTATACTGGGCCTGTCGGGAGTGTTAAGCCGTCTTGGTTCTTCTGAGGGCGACGTGCTGATGATGCTTATAACCATGGTTCTAGGGACTCTGCTGGGGGCCTATATGGGCATTGAGGAGGCCATTGAAGGCTTTGGAGAAAGACTCGAGGCTCGCTATGGAGGCGGTGAAGAAGGCTTTGTTCAAGGTTTTCTTATAGCTTCCATGACAATGTGCATTGGCGCCATGGGCATTATTGGTGCCTTTGAAGACGCTCTTTTTGGCAATATCTCCATTCTCCTAGCAAAAACCGTACTGGATAGTTTTACCGCCTTTATATTAGCCAATTACTATGGAAGAGGGGTTCTTTTTTCGGCCCTCCCCCTGGGCCTTTGGCAGGGAAGCTTTACTCTCTTGGCAGGGTTTTTGGCTCCCTTTTTAACCGATTCAGTGCTGCATAATACATCCATAGTGGGAAACGTAATGATTTTTGCCATCGGATTAAATCTTCTTTTGGATAGCAAGCTATCCGTGGCAAATATGCTGCCGGCACTATTTTTAGCCGCCATGGCAGGCTTCTTATAATTTAGTAAGCTTTATTTAACAAAGGAAGAAATCAACAAGATAAACTTTTAGCTCATTATTTAGCTATGATTGATTTAAGAGGTACTCTAGAAAATGTTTTAAGGGCAGGAGTTTTTAAGAAAATCAACCACGCCACTTTTTGAGCTATTAAAAGGGCAGAACCTATAAGCAATCCTTGAAAGAAGTGGTGAGTTTGTTATAATTGAATTGCAAAGAATTTGAAATGGAGGAAAATATGAACCCCGGAATTAATTCAAAACTATCCATCATAGGCGTTCCACTGGATCTTGGAGCATCTAAGCGTGGTGCTAGTTTAGGGCCCGATGCCATTCGTTATGCAGGTATTAAAAAAAGACTTGAAAAAATTGGTTATGACGTTCAAGATGAAGGAAACATTTCCTTTCATGCCGTAGAAACCGGCAAGGACAGTAGCAATCATAAGAATCTTGCTTCGGTGGTAGAGGCCAACGAAAAACTGGCAGCTAAGGTGGATGAGGTAATGAAGGCCGGACGCTTTCCCCTGGTTATTGGTGGGGACCACTCTTTAGCTATTGGAACTATTAAAGGTGTATTAAAAAATATCCCTAGGTTGGGAGTGATTTGGTTTGATGCCCATGGGGATATTAATACCGGTGAGACCTCTCCTTCAGGAAACATCCACGGAATGCCTGTAGCTTCGCTTTTAGGCAGGGGCCTGGATCGTCTTTCTGCCATCGGTGGCAGCGAATTTAAACTAAGCAAAGAAAATATTGCCTATGTAGGTTGCCGGGACCTTGACAGTGGAGAACGAAGGGCTCTTAAAGAACTGGGTATACCTGTTTTTACCATGCATGAAATTGACCTTAATGGAATACAATGGGTGATGGATAAAGCCATGGCCATTGCTTCCCAGGGCACCGATGGAGTTCACGTTTCCTTCGACGTTGATGTTTTAGACCCCGCCTTTGCACCGGGTACGGGTACGATTGTCCCGGGCGGGATGGAATACAGAGAAGCTCATCTTTCCCTAGAACTAGTTACTAAGAATGTCAATTTAGTAAGCGTTGAATTTGTCGAAGTAAATCCGATCTTGGATGATAAGAACAAAACAGCCGAAGCCGCTGTTGCACTGGCGGGTTCTCTTTTGGGAGAATGGCTTATTTAAAGAGTAAGAGTTAAAAAGCAGCGAAACTTTATCGCTGCTTTTTTTGTGCTTTTTAGGTCAAGCTCTTTTTTAGAAATTCATAGAGTACATGGATGGTCTCGTAATAGGTAGAGATCGTTACATATTCATCGGCACTGTGGATATTCTCTCCCCGGGGTCCATAGAGCACCGTGGGAACACCCAGGACTCCACCAATAAGATTAAAGTCGCCTATGGCTTTAGAAGAGGTATAGGCAGGCTCTTTTCCGATTTCCTCTTTTAGAATGGTCTCGAGTCTTTGAACATAGGGATTGTTTTTGTCGGTAGTATAAGGTGGAAAGCCACCATCGAAGCCCTGGGCGGGAGGCTCTCTGAATGCAATAGTATAGCTACATTTAAGCTCTGCTCTGGCGATGGCATCGTGGATTTCTGCTTCAATGGTTGCCATACTTTCTCCTGGTACGCAGTGGCGAAATACTTCTATTTCGGCTTCATCGGGAACACTACAGGCGCCGCTGGCGCTGTGAAGGGCGATAACGCAACTGGCTCCTTTTCCAAGGAGTGGATCTTCCAGGGTTTCTACATGGTTGAGTTCTAAAACCAGTTTAGCCGCATCTTCGGCGGCACTAATGCCCATTTCCGGTGTAGCGGCATGGGTGCTTAGGCCCTTTAGATAAACTTTATAATTGTAGCCCCCCTTGGCTCCTAGGCTAATGCTGGCGTTATCGAGCTCAGCTAGGGCTGAAGAAGGTTCGGCGATAAGGGCAAAATCCGGCACTTGCTTTAGAATATCCTTTATAAAAAAGGTTGTGCCCAGGCCGTAGGGTCCTTCTTCCACTGAAGCAAAGTGGTAGAGGATTTTTCCATTAAATTTGGGATAATCCCGGAGAAATAACTTTAGTGTGTAGAGAATTGCAGCGCAGCCCGCCTTCATATCAAGGGCTCCGGTGCCATAGAGTCGACCTTCTTCCAAAGTGGCCCCTAGGGGTGGTTTTGTCCAACCCGAAGCCAGATGTACCGTATCCAGATGGCCTCCAAGATAGATAAGAGGGCCCCCTTCCCCTTCGATTAGGCCGTAGAGATTAAGGCCTTCAAATTCTAGAGGTTTAAAGCTATATCTGTGGAGTTTTGCGGGAAGATTATAATTTTGAGCCACCATCTTAGTGAAGTTCATAATGTTTTCTTCATCAAAGTAGCCGCTGGGGATTTTTATTAATTCTCTTAGTAGGGCTAGAGCTTCATTTTGTTCTTTGCTTGTAAGTTTCATTGGGAGCCTCCTAAAAAAAAGTAGAAGTTAATGAGGGCTTCTACTTTTGATTCATGCAGCAGTATTTGTATTTCTTACCGCTGCCGCAGGGGCAGGGATCATTCCTACCGATTTTCGTAACACTGCGAGTGTGGGCAGCTAGATAGGCTCTGCGCAGCTCACCGCGTTTATCGCTCTCAAGAATCTCTTCCCAGATGGGCAGATTGTAGAGCCAATCGGCTTTGGCTTCCATCATGTTGTAGAAGAGTTTCTCGTAAACTACCTTAACATCAATGAGGCTGGTTTCTTCCAGTTCTTCTAGTTCAATAGTTGGTTCAATGGATTCATTGATGCCATCAAGAAAACCAGCAAATACTGGATTTTCGACGCCATATTCCTTGGCGAGGTCCTCTAAGGTCCCGTGGATGTGGGGATCCTTTTTTTTGAGAAGTTGTTCATAGATTTTTGTTTCCGTGGCAAAGTATTCCTGCCAGAAAGCGGCTGATTGGGTCTGATTTAGTTCTTGACTCATTTGTGTCCAAAGTGTGTATACCTTCATAACGGCCCTCCTGAAGTCTATTCTACCTTTTATTGGATAAAAAAGAAAGCTTAGCATGGATTACTTCTTTTGTATTCTTATGCTAAACTGAAGGTAAAAGAAAGTTGGAAAGGAGAAGGACTATGCCATTAATTGGAAAGATGCTGATTGCCCAGGGAGGTGGACCGACGGCGGTGATCAATGAATCTCTGGTGGGCATTATAAAAGAAGCAAGGCGTAATCCCAATGTAACCCATATCTATGGAGCACTCCACGGTATTCAGGGCATTGCAGAGGAAAACTTTGTGGATCTTGCCTATGAAACCGAAGGAAATTTGGAACGCATTGCAGTCACACCGGGATCCATTCTTTTGAGCACCCGTGTTAAACCCGATGAAGCTTATTTAATGCGCATGTTTGAAGTAATGCGCCATCATGATATTCGGTATTTTTTGTATATTGGGGGAAATGACTCCGCCGATACCGTGCGAATCATCAAAGAGTATGCCCTAAACGAAGATTATGATCTGGTGGCGGTACATATTCCAAAAACCATAGACAACGATCTAATGGAAAATGACCATAGCCCCGGCTTTGGAAGTGCAGCACGCTACGTTCTCCAGGCCTTTCGAGGGGTTGAAAAAGACAATATGGCCATGGGTGGTATTTATATAGGTATTATTATGGGTCGCCATGCCGGTTACCTAACAGCAGCAGCAGCTCTGGCCCAACAATCCGAAGACGAGGGCCCCCATCTAGTCTATGTGCCGGAAATTCCCTTTGATCTGGAAAAGTTTTTAGATGATGTGGAAAGGGTTTACAATTTAATTGGACGCTGTACCATTGCCGTTAGTGAAGGCATCGAAGATGGTAAGGGCAACCCTGTTATCGTAAATCTTATGGAAAACGAAACAGACTCCCATGGCAATGTACAGCTCTCGGGCAATGGTTTGCTAGGGGATATGCTGGCTGAGGCCGTTAAAAAAAGATTGAACATTTCCAGAGTCAGGGCCGATACCTTTGGTTATTTACAGCGCTCTTTCTTAGGTGTGCGTAGCGATGTGGATGCCAAAGAAGCAAGAGAAGTTGGTGAAGTAGGAGCAAAGCTCGCTTTTAAGGGACTCTCAGGCTCCGTGGCCATGCGCCGTATTCCCCCCTACCGAGTTCACTACGAATTGGTCCCCATAGAAAAAGTAGCTCGTCATAGTAAGACCATGCCCAGAGAATTTATGAATGAAGAGGGCAATTATGTCAGTGAAGCCTTTATTCATTATGCCAAGCCCCTAGTCGGTGGAAATATCCCTGAGATTGCAGTACTTCGTAGTCCTCCCATCCCAAAGACTTTTCTTGTCAAGCATGGCGAAGAACGAGAATAAGATTTAGTTAAAGGCTGCCTTTTTTAAGACAGTCTTTTTTTATTTAAAGTAGAGGCAATGAGAAAATAAAAAAGGTCCCCCCAGGGACCCTTGGTTTAGCGGTCTAAATAAAGAGAATTTACTCTGGACATTGCTTCGATGCGCTCATTGGCCATACGTTCGGCGGCCTCATGGGTGGGAATTCCTTCTTCTTTAGCGATAGAAAAGATTTTCTTACAGGTGTCATAGATGGCACTGGCACGGGAAAGAGCCCGCTTTTCATTATAACCCTTGAGCTCTTCAAAGACATTGATTACCCCTCCGCCATTGATGACAAAATCGGGAACATAGAGGATTCCTCTATCTTCTAACATCTTGCCGTGTTTGTCTTCGGCCAGTTGATTGTTGGCACTGCCGCCGACAATTTTGCATTGGAGTTTATCAATGGTGAAATCGTTGATAACGGCGCCCATGGCACAGGGAGCAAAGATATCGCACTGCACTGCATAAATTTCATCGGGTTCTACGGCAGTGGCGCCGAAGTCATCGACAATGCGCTGAATGCTTTCTTTGCGGATATCGGTTACGATGATTTTTGCCCCACATTCATGCAGATGCTTACATAGTGTGTAGCCCACGGCGCCGGCGCCCTGAATGGCGACCACTTTTCCCGTGAGATCATCACTGCCATAGACTTCGTTGCAGGCCGCTTCAATGCCCCTAAAAACTCCCAGGGCAGTTACCGGCGACGGATTGCCGCTTTTGCCTTCAAGTCCGACAACATAATCGGTTTCATCGTTGATCCAGGCCATGTCCTGGGTAGTACTGTTCATATCTTCGGCTGTTATGTAGCGTCCACTTAGGCCTTCGACGTATTTGCCAAAGGTTCTAAAGAAAGCTTCGCTTTTAATTTTCTTGGGGTCTCCTAGGATTACGGTTTTGCCCCCGCCTAGATTTAAGCCAGCGGCGGAATTTTTCAGTGTCATGCCCCGTGCAAGTCGAAGTACATCGATGATGGCTTCATCTTCTGTTTCATAGTCCCAGATTCTAGTGCCCCCCAGGGCCGGGCCCAGGGTGGTATCATGGATGCAAATAATGGCCTTAAGGCCCGTGGCTTTGTCCTGGCAAAATACCAGTTGTTCGTAATCATGCTCCTGCATCAGATCAAAAATTTTCATGAAAACTCCTTTCTTAAATTAGGATGACCTTGGAATAATAGGTCCACTTCTATTATACCAGTCCTTAGGGGCTCTTCAAGAAGGCAAGTGGGGTTAAAAGAGGGATTATGGAAAATAAACAAGGCGAAAGAAGGGGTAAATGACTAAAACTTGCCATTTATAGTACTTTGTTGTAAAATAGCATAACTGTAGGACAAAGAAGTATTAATAGAGCTTCATCGGGCAGCCCCTGAAGTCCTAAAGGAGGAACTATGTACTTTGGTTACTTTGAAGTGGTGCGTAGTGAGAGAGGACTACTCCTCTATCTCTTTTTAAGCACAATCTTCATGGAAATCATTCTCAGATGGCAGTCGGGACAGGCGTTTTTTGGACTGGGCCTTTTCTTTATGGTTTGGTTTGCGCTAGCCTTTGTACTTGTTAGTATGGGAATTCTTCACCTTGTGCCGCGACCCATAGGCCGAATCCTCATTAGGATCTGGTTTGTTTTGATTACCTTGCTTTTTGTGGTGCAATTTGTTTATTTTTCTATTTTTAAAACCTATTTGACTTTTTATTCTATGATGAATGGAACGAAGGCTTTTTCTTTTTATAAGATTATTATTATCTACATGCTCCGTGATCTTCGTTGGCTTCTTTTGTTTTTGCCCCTATTGCTTTTTCTTTTTATAGGCAGTCGTCTAATCTGGGTACCCCGTGGCGGTGCCATAGACTACGGTCTTCTTTTTGTGCTCAATGTACTGGTGCTGGCGACTTTACTTGGTATGACAAACCGTGCAGACCTTTCGCCAGTAAACATACTGGCTTCTAGCAATGAGCCAGTGGTGGGAGTTCATAACCTAGGCATTATAGGCAATGCCTATGGTGAGATAAAGCGGCAGCTCATGAGGCAAAAGAACCCCTACTACCCTCCCGAGGAGACGATTGTTCCTCGAAGTGGTGAAAATGTAGCCTATGATTTAGGCAAGTTTTTAGAACAGGAAAGCGATCCAATTACTGCAGAAATCACATCCTACCTTCTTAGCCGAAAGCCGACTGCCAAGAACACTTTTACTGGACGCCTTGCAGGATATAATCTTATATACGTTGCAGCCGAGAGCTTTAGCCACTGGGCCGTCGATGAAAATTTGACACCGACCCTTCACCGCTTGATGGAGGGGGGAGTCCAATTTGAAAACTTCTATAACCCCATCTGGGGTGTAAGTACCACCGATGCCGAATATGCGGCTTTAACGGGGCTGCTTCCCGTGTCGGGCATTTGGAGCATGGCGGAATCCAGAGACAATCTCCTTCCCCAGGCCTATGGAAATCAATTTAACCGCCTGGGCTATCATAGCAACGCCTTTCATAACCATGACCATTCCTACTACAAGAGAGATAAAACCCATGGCAATCTTGGGTATAACTTCTACGGCCTGGGGGCAGGACTAGAGCTTGAAAAAACTTGGCCCGAGAGCGACCAGGAAATGATAGAAAAGAGCCTTCCTTTTTATATTGATAAAGAGCCTTTCCATACCTATTATCTTACGGTAAGTGGCCATATGCCCTATGATTTTGTCAATAATGCCATGAGCAAAAAGCATCAGGACAAAGTGGAAAATCTTCCTCTCTCGGAAGAGGCTAAGGCCTATATTGCCTGCAATATCGAACTAGATCAGGCTATGGAGACTTTGGTCCAGGCCCTAGAAGATAAGGGTCTGATGGATAAAACTCTAATCGTCCTCCAGGGGGACCACTATCCCTATGGACTTAAAAAAAGCACCATGGAAGAGCTAGCCGGTAAAGAACTAGTAGATAACGAGATCTATCGAAGTAGAATCATTTTTTACACACCTTCTCTGGAAGGGGTGAGGGTGCGCCGTCTATCCACGGCTTTAGATTTGCTTCCTACCCTTTCAAATTTATTTGGACTGGAGTACGACTCTCGTCTTATGATGGGAAGAGACCTTTTCAGCTACAGCTTTCCTATGGTGGAATTTGTGACAGGAAGCTTTATGACTCCCCAAGGTTATTATGACAATATGAGGGATAAAAGTGAGGGCTACACCCAGGAGGAGCTCAAAGAGTTAAGGATTATGGTGGAGAAAAAATACCACTATTCTCGCTTGATCCTTGAGAGCGACTATTATAGGAAGATTGAGCCCTACCGGATTAAGAAGCCGTCTCCCAGTGGAGCTCCCGATGTGTCCGAAGAGGAAGTAGAAAATCCTGATGAGCTCATCGAAGATGACAATGAATATACCGAAGAAAGTGGAGAAGAGAGCCCCTAGGGGAATCTTTAAAAGAAAGTATACAAACATAGCCCTGAGGGTTATGTTTTTTATTTGGTGAAAAAAATCCTTGCCTTTGCTATAATAGTATAATAATATATATTAAGTTTAGTATAGTGTTCTTTTTAGAAAGAGGAAGTAATGGAAATTGGAGAGAAAATCAGAAATTTACGACAAAAAATGGGATTGACTCAGGAAGAACTGGCCCATCGGTCAGATCTTACAAAGGGTTTCATTTCTCAGCTTGAAAACGGAAACACCAGCCCCTCTGTGGACACTATGGAGTCTATAGTTATGGCTCTTGGCACAAATATGTCAGATTTCTTTAAAGAAGAAAACGCTGTACATGTTGTTTATTATAAAGAGGATGCCTTTACAGCCCTTTATGAAAAGCTTGGCTCAAAGGTTTCCTGGATTGTTCCCGATGCCCAGAAAAACCAAATGGAACCCATCTTGCTTGAGCTTGAAGTCGGTGGAAGCAGTAAGTTATATACCCCCTTTGAAGGCGAGGCCTTTGGATATGTGCTCCAGGGCCAGGTTGGACTCAACTATGGCGAAGAACAATATCAGATCGTTACAGGGGACTGTTTTTACTTTGAAGCAAACCGGACTCATAGTATTATGAATACTTCAAATCAGCAGGCCAAGCTTCTGTGGATATTTACACCGCCAAATTTTTAAAGGAGAAACCATGGCAACACAAATAGAGCTAAGAAATATTGAAAAGTCCTTTGGGGATCATCAGGTTTTAAACCAAATCAATCTAGAGATTGAAGAGGATGAGTTTCTGACCATCCTGGGCCCTTCGGGTTGTGGAAAGACCACCATACTCCGTCTTATCGGAGGCTTTGAGACCCCCGATAGTGGAGAAGTCATCTTTGATGACAAGGATATAACTCAGGTGCCGGCCTATCTTCGGCCGGTGAATACTCTTTTTCAAAAGTATTCTCTTTTTCCCCACCTGAA
>LFRM01188073.1_pt1 | contig 13558 bp, 13 predicted proteins | sample 618341 | NCBI WGS metagenome assembly LFRM01 (sample SAMN03654438, study PRJNA283298) | anaerobic digester metagenome | isolation source: pool of bioreactors CSTR01a, CSTR02a, and CSTR03a thermophilic anaerobic... | place: Denmark: Kgs. Lyngby | collected 2014-05-21 | reverse complement strand
TATTGTTTAATCTATTTATTCTCATAAAAAACACCCCTCTTACCATTCTAATATTAATATCGGTAAAAAAAGGTGTTTCTTTAACTTTTTTATTTTCTTTTTTCAAATCTATCTATTACTCTAAATCTTTCCTTTTCTTTCTGTATTGGCTTTTTCTCTGGTCTTTTAATTGCTGAGCTAAATTCCCTTTTCATGTCGGAAGCACATTTATCGCAGAACCTGCCTGTTCTTATGCTGACACCACATATTTCACATTCAATCATTAGATTGCTGTCATCTGCAATTTCCAGCCTCCCCTGTCTTAAAAACTCTATTATTTTACTGGTATCTACTCCTGTTCCTTCGTGTACTTCATGTAGATTTGCCCCTGGATATTCATATAGGTATTCTCTTACTTTTACAAAGTCCTCTTCATCTTCCCTTCTACAGCTAGGACAAATTTTAAAGCCATCATACTTGTAAATTTTACCACACCTGGTACAATTCCTTATATCCATATATTCACATCCTTTAAAACCTTTTATTTGACGTAAGGGCTAGGCCAATTACCTTATGAGCTCCATTGTTAATAAGAACCCTGCTACACTCTTCCATAGTTGCCCCTGTAGTAATTATATCGTCAACTAATAGGATTTTCTTTGCCATGACTTCAGTCGGATTTTTTATATGGAAGGAATCCTTTAAGTTTACTACCCTTTCTGCCTTATTTGAGTGACTTTGGTCCTCAGTCCANNTTCTGCAATATAGCTTGCCAATAGTTCAGCCTGATTATATCCTCTTAGGGCCTCTTTTCTCCTATGGGCAGGTATATAGGCTATTATATCTATGTGGCTCTCTAACCCATTAGTCTTTATTGTACCCATCATGATTTCACCAAAGGCTTTATACAGATAGTTTTTGCCTTCGTATTTATATTTTTTTACCATTTCTCTCATAAGTCTATTGTACAATAGGGAATAATAGACCTTGTTTATATATGGTGAATCTATGGTAATTTCCTTATGGATGATTTCTAGATTTTTGAAACACTCCTTACAAATATAGCCATTTGCATTTCCTAGTCTTTCTTTACACATAAGACAAATATGTCTAGATGAAAAAAGCAGATTGTTTAAGACACCAAACAACTAACATCACCCCATAAATATAGATATATAGTTCCTCATTTTCTTATCTAAGGCTGAATACCTTTTAGTTATCCTATTGTTCTTAATCATCATATATAGATATTTCTCTTCTCCTACTAAGACTACTAAGGACTTGGCTCTAGTGATTGCAGTATATAATAGGTTTCGAGTGAGTAACATTGGTGGTCCCCAACCTATAGGCATAACAACTACAGGAAACTCTGAACCTTGGGATTTGTGAACTGTAATGGCGTAGGCAAGTTTTAGTTCATCTAATTGGTTGAATTCGTATTCTACTTCCTTTTCGTCATCGAATAGGACCTTTAAGATCCTGTCCTCTTCATCTATTTCAGTAATAAATCCAAAATCTCCATTAAAAACTCCTTCTCCTTTTTCAACTTCTATACCATCCCTTATTATCTTCCACTCAGTAGTATAGTTATTTTTAATCTGCATTACCTTGTCCCCTACCCTAAATGTCTCGCTGCCTATTTGCTTCTCAGCCTTATTTGGAGTCTTTGGATTTAGCACTGCTTGTAGCTTCTGGTTCAATGAGTTTATGCCTACTTCTCCTTTTTTCATTGGAGTTAGGACCTGTATATGCCTTAGCTTATCTACTCCATAAAAGCCTGGTAATCTTTCACTGCAGAGGTCTACTATGGTCTCTGCAATTTTTTCAGTATTGGCTTCTGTTATGAAATAGAAGTCCTTGTTCTTTTTATTTAATATTGGGCCCTCTCCCTTATTTATCCTATGGGCATTTACTGTAATCAAACTCTCTTCAGATTGCCTAAAGATCTCATCTAGCCTGACTACCTTAACTACTCCCGATGAGATTATGTCCCTTAATACATTGCCTGGACCTACTGATGGCAATTGGTCTACGTCTCCTACTAAGACTAAACGGGTACCTAAGTCTACTGCCTTTAGTAATGAATTCATAAGCAGTATATCTATCATGGAGGCCTCGTCTATGATGATTAGATCTCCATCTATGGGACTGTCCTCATCTTTTCCAAAGGCCATATCATCTTCTAAAAATGAATATTCCAATAGCCTGTGGATTGTTTTTGCCTCTTTTCCAGTTGTTTCAGTTATCCTCTTAGCTGCTCTTCCTGTAGGGGCAGCTAGGACTACTTTAAGCTTTAAGTCTTCACATAGTTNNTCGATACTTTAAGCTTTAAGTCTTCACATAGTTTGATTATAGACTTAATTATGGTTGTCTTTCCAGTACCTGGCCCACCTGTAATGACTAGTAGGCCATTATTCATGGCTTCCTTTATGGCTAGGATTTGATTTTGGGCAAAGTTAATATTTTCTTCCTCTTCTATTTTCTTTATTTCCCTATCTAAGTCTATATCCAGTTCCTCTAACTTTACTTGGGATAGTTCTACGAGCTTTCTGCTTACATAGTTTTCAGCCATATGGAAGGGAGTATAATATACTAGGATTTTTTCTTCATCGGTGATGAGATGAAGACTTCCTTTTATACCTAGGCTCCTTACCCCTTCTTCTATAAGGTCTTCTTCTACTTGAAGTAGTTTTGAACCATAGGATTTTAGTTCTTCTAAGGGGACATAACAATGGCCATTTCCTGCAAACTCCATAATTATATACTTTATGCCTGCTTCTATCCTATATGATGATTTATTACTAATACCCATTTTTTGGGCAATTCTATCAGCTATCTTAAATCCTATTCCAAAAATGTCTTCTGATAATCTATAGGGGTTTTCTGAAATTACGTTTATGGTGTCTTTTCCGTATTTTTTATAAATTTTTATGCCTAAGTTGGCTGATATGTCATATTGTTGAAGAAAGATCATGGTATCCCTAAGTTCTCTTTGTTCCTTAAAGGCTTCAACTATTTTTTCTAGTTTTTTGTCGCCAATACCAGGGATTTCTTTTAATTTTTCTGGATTATATTGAATAATGTCTAAAGAGTCTAAACCAAATCTTTCTACTATTTTCTTAGCTGTTTTAGGTCCAATATAGGGGATAAGGCCAGATGAAAGGTAGTTTTCTATGCCAGTTAATGTAGAGGGTAAGATGGTGGTAATACTAGTAAAAGATAGTTGTTCTCCATAGGTAGGATGATAGACCCACTCTCCTTCAACCTTTACCTTCTCATCTAGGTATAGGAAGGGAGTATGGCCTACTATGGTAACTGGCCCATCAGAAGTATTTAGGATTGCCACTGTATAGCCATTGGCTTCATTTCTAAATCTAACCTCTTCTATTACCCCCTCAAGGCTAAGCGTATCTCTACCCCCTCATATTTAGTGAATAGTGAATAGTTTCCTTATTAATTCACAATTCACAATTGCTTTAGTCATGCTTTTGGGTTCTTTTGACCCTAGACTCTGACTTTCATAATTATGCATTGTGAATTGTGCATTGTGAATTAAGGTAGAATTACTAAGGAATTATCTCCTTAGTAATTCTACCTTATCTAATCTCTCCCATGGTAAATCTAAGTCTTCTCTACCGAAATGTCCATAGGCTGCTAGTTGTTTATATATTGGTCTCTTTAAGTCTAAGTCTCTTATTATGGCTGCTGGTCTTAAGTCGAAATGTTTGTTTACTAGGTCCTTGATTTCCTCGTCAGAAATCTTTCCAGTGCCAAAGGTATCAATATAGATGGATAGAGGTCTTGCTACTCCTATGGCGTAGGCTAAACCTACTTCACATTTGTCTGCTAAGCCTGCTGCCACAATGTTTTTAGCCACATATCTAGCTGCATAGGCTGCTTACCTATCTACCTTTGTTGGGTCCTTACCTGAGAAAGCTCCACCACCATGTCTTGCATATCCACCATAGGTATCTACTATAATCTTTCTACCTGTTAAACCTGCATCTCCCATTGGTCCCCCAATAACAAACCTACCTGTAGGATTTACATAGTACTTTGTATTTTCATCTAATAATTCATGGGGAATTACTTCCATTATAACATGTTTTATTATATCTTCCCTAATAGTTTCTAATTGAACACTTGGTTTATGTTGGGCAGATACTACTACGTTTTCTATCCTAACTGGCTTGTCGTCTACATACTCTACTGTCACTTGGGTTTTACCATCTGGTCTTAGATAATCTAATATACCATTTTTCCTTACATAGGCCAATCTCTTAGCTAATTTGTGGGCTAGGGATATTGGCAGTGGCATGAGTTCAGGTGTTTCATTACATGCAAAACCAAACATCATACCTTGGTCTCCTGCTCCAATGGTGTCAAGTTCATCTCCAGGCTGGGTTTTTAGCTCCAATGCCTTGTCTACTCCCATGGCTATGTCAGGAGATTGCTCATTTATAGAAGTTAGAACTGCACAAGTGTCAGCGTCAAAACCATATTTTGCCCTTGTATATCCTATTTCTTCTATAGTATCCCTTGCAATCTTTGGTATATCAACATAGCAGTCTGTAGAAATTTCCCCTACTACCAATACCATTCCAGTAGTAACTGTAGTTTCACAGGCAACCCTAGCTTCAGGGTCCTTTGCCAATATTGCATCTAGTATTGCATCAGAAATCTGATCGCATACCTTGTCTGGGTGTCCTTCTGTAACTGATTCAGAAGTAAATAACCATCTTCTCATTCGCTTTCCTCCTATTTATTTTTATATTGTTCTTTGTAGTATCATATTGGTCGCATAAATCGGGTTAGGTCATAAAAAAACCTTCAAGAGAAGGTTACAAACATCTTACCTCGTCTCTCAGAACTAGTTCTGTGGGATTTAGCACCATGTACAAATAAGTACTGGTTGCTGGATTTCATCGGGCCCTTCCCTCCATCTCTCTTGATAAGGAACTATATTCATTTTTTCTTTAGCCATCATTGTATCATATGGTAATCCTACAGTCAATAATTGTAGAATTATTGCAGATCAAAATATAGTAATTACCCCATAGGATACAGTAAGTACAATAATCCCTGATATTATTATGCCTAATGCCATAGCAAAAAATGCCTTTTTATGGTCTAATTTTAATAAAGATGCTATGACAGAACCAGTCCATACTCCAGTAGTAGGTATAGGCACTGCCACAAATAGACAAAGACCTATTAGGCTGTATTTCTTTACTATAGCTGCCTTTTTCATAGATCTTTTCTTTACCCACCCTATGGTTTTAGAGAAGATATAGGTTTTTTCTAAAAATTGCATAATCGGTTTTAGTAGTTTCAACAAAAAGGGTATAATGATTATGTTCCCAATGATACTAAGTATTGCACTATGTACAGGACTTAGACCTAAGGATATCCCTAAGGGGATACCACCTCTTAGTTCTATTATGGGTAGCATTGAAAAAAAGATTACAAATAATTCCCTTTTTATTTCTTCTAATATATCTAGCATAAGTATTCCTCCATTAGCCATAACTACATTATACACCCTTAATTTGACAATTGGCAACGGTAATTGAGAAAACTGAGTCAAGTTTCCAATAGATTTTTAGAATCCTATATAAAAATTATTTTAAATCAAAAATCGAAAAGCAAGATTTAAGAAGAAAAACAAAGATTTAGCTTGTCTCAGTTCAAATGAATCAGCTTTTGAAGCAATATACTTGAATGTTGCCAAGTTTTTCCTAAAAATTTATTTAAAAAACCTATTGCATTTTTTTTAAGTCTATTATATACTATAATAGTCGGGCGAGCGACGGGGTGTGGCGCAGTTTGGTAGCGCACGTGGTTTGGGACCATGGGGCCGGGGGTTCGAATCCTCTCACCCCGACCATACCGACAAAAATGGCTGATTAAATTAATCAGCCATTTTTTATTTTTTGTTTTTGCCAAAGCAAGCCTTTGGCATTTTTTCATATTCTCTACAATATTTTTCCTTTTGTCCTTATTCTCCCTCAACTACATATAAACAACAATACTACCAAATGTATATAACTTGTAATATGTTTGTAACCCAATTGATATATAAAAGTTATATAATTAATGTAGATTTTTTAATGAAGGGGGGGAGCCTTTATAGTTAGCTAATACTAAATTGTTCACAGCGAGGTGATTTGCATGAAAAGAAAGATTAAAGGTTTAATAGTATCTTTATTGGCTTTTGCCATTATCTTCACAGCAGCTGGTCCTTCCATGGCCAATGGCGTTACTATAAATATGCCAACTACTATCTATGAATCTGTGGAAAGGACTAATATTGCATCAGGCACAACCTATGAAAAGATAATGAGGTTTACAACTGCTGGATGGTGGAATATAAATGTCCTGAGGATAAACCTCCTAGACCCATATGTAGAAGTAAAAGGACTATATAATTCCGATTCCGTTACCAATAGAACTAAAGTAAGTACCTTAGTTGAAAAAAATGATGCTGTAGCAGGAATAAACGGGGATTTCTTCTATTTCAATAGATTTACAGGCCCCGTTGGCTCCTTAATAGAAGATGGAGATCTAGTAGTAGTTCCAAGGGACAGCATACATGAAAAACTACCAGGATTTTTCATCGACACATTAAATCAAGCCAATGTTATGGACCTGTTTAGATGGGAAATTTCAGTTACCAACAATGATACTGGTAATACAGTAAAAGTAAATGCAGTAAACAATATTTATGGAGACTTCAATGCAGTTACTATGTTAAACAGGCATTGGGGAGAAAAATCTCCAGGCAATACTTATGTAGCTGACTTAGTTGAAGTCTTTGTTAACAAGGATGGCATTGTAACTAATGTCCGAACTGGAGACAGGCCATTAAAAATACCTGAAAATGGCTATGTACTAGTAGGCAATGGAGAAAGGGGCCAACAACTCTTAGATTTCTCCATAGGAGACAGAGTTGGCCTAAATATATCTAGTAATCCAGATATAGAAAAGATCAAATTTGCCATTGGTGGAGGCAATATAATCCTGGATAATGGTGATTATGTAACCCTAGACCCTAATTCGGCTGGAGACCCAAGAGGAAACCATCCAAGAACTGGAATTGGAATAAGTGAAGATAAAACAGAAATCATCTTAGTAACCATAGACGGTAGAGATACTTCCTTCAAGGGTGTTAGCCAGCCAATGTTTGGGGCCATAATGAAGGAACTAGGAGCTCATAATGCCATCAACCTAGACGGTGGCGGTTCCACTACTATGGTGGTAAAACCCCTAGGCGAAAGCAAGGCTACTGTTGTAAACAAGCCTTCTGATGGTGCAGAAAGGTCTGTAATAAATGGTGTAGGAGTATTTTCTAACGCTCCAAAGGGCAGCTTATCATCAATAAAAGTAACTACAGATGATACTAATATGTTTGTTGGCACTAGTAGAAACCTTACTGTAAAGGGATATGATGAGTATTTCAACCCAGTAGAACTAGATGAAAGTAAGCTCCAATTTACAGTAGAAGGCGTTGAAGGAGAATTTGTAGAAAACAAATTCAAAGCCTTATCTAATGGAAATGCTAAAATAACAGCAAAATATGATAATATAGAAGCGTCTTTAGACTTAAAAGTATTGGACAATGTAAAGGACATAAGCACTAATATATCTAGCTTCAATATAGATATAAATAGTGAAAGATCCTTACCTACTTTCTATGGAGTAAATGAAGATGGCTATAAGGCTAAAATTTATCCAGAAGATATTGAATTTTCCACTGTTAAGGACATAGGCTATGTGGAAAATAATAAGTTCTACAGTGGATCAAAACCAGTTGCAGGTGCCTTAACTGCCAAGTTTGGTACAGGCCTTAGAAACATCCTAGTATATGTAGGTGACGAAGGAAAACTACTACAAGGCTTTGAAACCCTAGACAATATAAATTTTGCAGTTTATCCTAAGGAAGTTACAGGTGAACTAAGCATTACTAATGATGCCAAAGAAGGTAAAACTTCCCTAGTATTAAAATATGATTTTTCCAATGGTGAAAACTCTAGGGCTGCCTATGCTAAGTTTGCTTTTGAAGATAAGGCTGGACTTCCTATAGAAAGGCTACCTAAGAAATTAGGCCTATGGGTTAAGGGAGATAACATGGGCAGCTGGTTAAGAGGAACCTTAAGAGATGCTAAAGGTGAATCTCATAAAATTGACTTTGCAAGACATGTTGACTGGGAAGGATGGAAGTATATAACCGTAGAACTACCAGCTAATATGACCTATCCAGTAGCATTAGAAGAAATCTATATTGTAGAAACTGATGTCCAAAAGAGACATGCAGGGGAAATAGTCATAGATGGCTTAACTGCCCTTTATGCTCCTGAAATTGGCAATATAGTATTACCTACACCAAGTACTTTGAAGGATAGTAAAAATGTAAAGGCTAAGGTAGAAACGAATGGCTTTAGCTTTGGTGTAGTTGCAGAACCTAAGAACTTAAATGAACTAGTTAAATACGATGCCCTATCTAGGGTCATATCTAGGGTAAATGAGCATGAAACTGCTGTATTGTTAAATAGTGTGTCTAAGGAGTTTAATAATGGCATAACCAGCCCAACAAAGATAAATGCTTCAGGTGGTTATAATAAGGTTAAGAAGGGAGACATGACCTTCCTATATGTAAATACAGAAAAAGGTGGAATTAGGTCAACAGATTCTAACCAATGGAATCTATTAAAAGAGGATCTAAATAATGATGAAAATAAGAATATTGTACTTTTCTTCTCATCACCAATCTTTAATCCTGGTGGATTTACAGACCAATTAGAAGCAGACCTTCTACACAAATACCTAGTTGAAGCTTGGGAAAAAGGAAAGAATATCTTTGTAGTTTACGGTGGCAATGCCAACAGCTTAGAACTAAGAGATGGAATCAGGTATATTGGACTTAAGACTACAAGCCTAACAAAAGCTGAAGAAATTTACGATGTATCCATAGTAGAATTTGTAGTCAACGGTTCAAACATAACATACCAAATCAATCCAATATTTGAAAAACCAAGTGTAAAGGTGTCGCCTTAAGCGACACCTTTATAATTTTACTCTTCCATTTTTGAATTGTTCATAAAGCATTTTTGCTATACCTAGGCTATTTTCACCCTTTGACATTTCCTTAGACAATTCTTCAAAATACATATCCTCAAATATACGGCTTCCTTGAGATTTTTCAATAAGTCCATCCTCTGGTACAGTTTTTTTCATTTCCTTTAACATCATATATACGAATACGCTCTCAAACTCTCTACATACTTCCATTAACTTCTTATCATCATCTTTATTTACATTAGCAATCTTTTCCTGAATTTGGGAAATGTCCTTGTAATTATCTATCATATTATTGTTTGGTAATATTTCCAATTAAATCACCAACTTTATCTAATCAAATTATCTTATCAATTCATCAGTTCGCATTATTAAGCATTAGCTAACTTCCTAACCCTATCTCTTTAAATTGTTTGCCATCTGCATCATTTCATCTGCAGTAGTTATGGTCTTGGAGTTGATTTCATAGGCTCTTTGGGCAGTGATCATCTTAACCATTTCATCTACTACTTGCACATTGGAGGCCTCTAAATAGCCTTGTACAACTCTAGTATTCATCTCCTCAGCCTCTAGGATTATGGCTTCTCCTGAAGCCTCTGTTGCCCTATAGAGGTTTTGCCCATCTGATTGTAGGCCTTCTGGATTCATGAAATTTGCAATCATAAGCCTAGCTATCTCCACTAATTCATCATCTTCATCTCTTCCATAAATATAGCCTAACTCATCTACACTTATATCGGTTATGCCTTCTTCTATTACAATATAGTCTTCATCTTCACTAAGTACATAGTAGCCCTCTGATGTAACCAGGTAAGCCTCTTCATCTTCCATACTTAACTTAAAGCTTCCGTCCCTAGTATACCTAATATCTTCATTAGGTAACAATACTGCAAAGAAGCCTTCACCGTTTAAGGCAAAGTCAAAGGTATTTTGAGTTTCAACAAAGCTACCAACCCTAAAATCCCTTTTAGTAGCCACAGGCATAACTCCATGGCCTACTTCTAAGTTTACAGGCCTACCACCTTCATCTAGGATATTAGACCTTTTAATACTGGCATAGAATAAGTCCTTAAACTCTGCTCTTTGTACCTTATAGCTTGTAGTATTTACATTGGATAAGTTGTTTGAAATAGTGTCTATATTAAATTGCTGTGCCTTCATTCCAGTTGCTGCAGTCCATAAAGCTCTCATAGTTTACGTCCTATACTCTACCTATTTCATTGGCTGCTCTTTCAAGCATTTCATCCTGCATCCTAACTACCTTCTGATTGGCTTCAAATTCTCTTAAAAGATTTACCATTTCCACCATGCCACTTAAGGGGTTCATATTTGATGATTCTAAATAGCCTTGGAGTACTTCACCTTGGAAAGGCAGTTCTTCAATAGCTCCATTTTCTACTACATAGAATAGGTTGTCCCCTCTTTTTCTAAGAAATTCCTTATTATCAATATCTACTACATCTAGTACATCTACTAACTGGCCATCTAACCTAATCTCTCCATTGGCTAAAATATCTACCTCTCCACCGTTTAAGAAGATCTCTCCATTTTGTCCAAGTACCCTCCTGCCATCTAGGTCGGATAGGTAGCCATCTGTTATGGCAAAGGACCCGTTTCTAGTATAAAGTATTTCTCCATCTTGTCCTTGGACTTTGAAGAATCCATCTCCCTTGATGGCAAGGTCTAATTTGCCACCTGTGTCCATTATATGTCCACTTGTGAAGTCGATAAAGAGCTTTTGAAATCTCACACCTGCACTCATGGTCCCGATAACGTATGGTGGTGGATAGTAAAGGGATTCTTGCAGTGTATTTAATAGGTCTTCTGCACCTTGTAGCCTATCACCATTGTTGTTTATTACATAGTTTTCATAATCAGTCTTGTTTTCATCCTCTAAATTCTTATATGATGTTTTTAAGTAACCTTCCTCATCTATGACGAATTCTATCTCCTTTACATAGGATTTTCCTAAGGGAGTTTCCAGTACAAAATATCCGTCTAAAGTCCTAGCCCTATAAATATCACCTTGAACCTCTTCAAATTGGATTTCATTTCCCCTTGGTATATTGTTTAATTCAGGGGTTTTACTCATCTTAGACAAGAGTTTTTCTGGAAAGGACTCAGCTAAACTTATATCCCTTTTATATCCTGCAGTATTTATATTGGCTAAGTTGTTTGCAAGTACATCTAATCTTCTTTGATTGGTCAATAGCGATGTAGCCCCTATGTATAGGCCCCTATTCATATATATCACACCCTATATTAATCTCTATTATATTATCGACTTCATTTAATAAAACTTTAGGCCCTAGGTTTTTTTATTTGCCCCTCTTTCGATTATATTGTTATCAAATACATGGATCCAGTCTAAGAGCCTTGCCAGTACCCCTGGCTACACAGGATATTGGCTCATTGGCAATTTTAACTGGTATGCCTGTTTTTTCAGTAATTAGCTTGTCCAAGCCATAGAGTAAGGCTCCCCCACCAGTTAAAATTATACCCTTGTTACTAATATCTGCAGCCAACTCTGGTGGTGTTCGCTCAAGGACTGCATGGACTGTTTCTACAATTTCTTGTATAGGATCTTTAAGAGCTTCTATCATATCAGTTGACGAAACATTTACTGTTAAAGGAAGTCCAGTTAAGAGGTTCCTACCCCTAACTTCCTTATATTCTTCCTCTTCCCTTTTGTATGCTGAGCCGATACTTAACTTTAATTCCTCAGCTGATCTTTCACCGATCATCATATTATATTTTTTCCTAATATATCTTGATATGGCTTCATCACATTCATCACCGGCAATTTTTATAGACCTGCTAACCACTATACCGCCTAAAGATATGACAGCCACATCTGTAGTTCCACCACCTATATCTACAATCATATTGCCACTTGGCTCCGTAATATCTATACCAGACCCTATGGCAGCAGCAATAGGTTCTTCTATTAAATAGGTCTTTATAGCTCCAGCTTGATTGCTGGCCTCTATAACGGCCCTTCTTTCCACTTCAGTAATACCACTAGGAACACAAACTATTACCCTAGGCTTAAACAAAGTCCTGCCTATGGCCTTTTTTATAAAGTATTTTAACATTCTTTCCGTTATATCATAATCCGATATTACTCCGTCCTTCATAGGCCTGATGGCCACTATATTTCCAGGAGTCCTTCCTAACATCCTTCTAGCTTCTTCTCCCACAGCAAGGAATTTATCCGTATTTTGATCTATGGCAACTACTGAAGGCTCTTTTAAAACTACTCCTTTTCCCTTTACATAAACAAGTACACTGGCAGTACCTAAGTCAACACCTAAATCAGCTCTTAATGCGCACATTTAAGTTCCCCCTTATTTTTCCTTATCTTATATTATATACTACAAAAGTTCAAAAACTCCTGCTATTTTTCAAAATTATTTCAAAAAGTGTCAAAAAAACCAAAAAGTCCCATCATTGGGACCTTCTTTATTCTCTAGATGCGGTGTACTTTAATTTGGTGGCTTTACCACCTCGGATATGTCTTTCTGCTTTATTTGTTTCTAAAATATCTCGAACCTTTTTTGCAACAAGAGGGTTTATCTTAGGTAGTCTCTCCGTCACATCTTTGTGTACTGTAGACTTACTTACGCCAAAAACTCCTGCTGCCTGCCTGACCGTAGCCTTTTCTCTTACTATGTATTTTGCAATCTCTAAGACTCTTTCTTCTATATAATCTTTCACTTCATCAATCCCCCCTTGACTTTTTGGGTTTTCACTAAATATTTATGCATTTTCATCGAGTAATAGAACGAGGATCTACTAAATTTCCATTTTTCCTAACCTCAAAATGAAGATGAGGTTCCATTAGCATTTCAATTTTAGCAGTGCTGCCTACCTTTGATATATGATCCCCCTGTTTTACCTTTGTACCTTCCTTTACCATCTCCTTAGTCAATAAATTTGCATACTTGGTTTCCAGCTGGTTACCATGGTCTATTACTATTACTATCCCCCATAGTTCATCTTCATATACCTCTTTTACTGTGCCATCTGCTGCTGCCTTAACTGGGGTACCTACTTCAGCCCCTATGTCTATTCCAGCGTGGCCAACCCAAGCTTCTAAGGTTTCAGAATACACTAATACGTCAGATGTATATTCTGTGATTATAGGGCCTTCTATGGGAAGGATGATTGTACCACTGGAAGTGCTCACGAGGTTTATATCATCCACCTCTTCTAATTCATCAATATCATCTTCAAACTCTAATTCTTCTACATCACTGGAACTAGTCTCTATTACCTCTTCCTCATCCTCTGAACTAGTTTTTACTACCTCTTCAAACTCTTCTTCTGCACTTAAGGTTTCCTCTAAGCCAGAGTTTTCATCTTCTGTATAAGCTCCAGTTCCAGGGGTGTCATCTAAGATTACAAAATCATCCCTTCCCATATTTAAGTCCCTGTTTAAGCTTTTCATAGATAAATATAAGGTTCCGCCTGCAATAAGGCAGACTATTATAAACAACATAAT
>LFRM01352824.1_pt2 | contig 13568 bp, 12 predicted proteins | sample 618341 | NCBI WGS metagenome assembly LFRM01 (sample SAMN03654438, study PRJNA283298) | anaerobic digester metagenome | isolation source: pool of bioreactors CSTR01a, CSTR02a, and CSTR03a thermophilic anaerobic... | place: Denmark: Kgs. Lyngby | collected 2014-05-21 | reverse complement strand
ATTAAGTTCAGCATCTGGTCTTCATCCTGAACATTTACATATGTATTTGGAACCTCTCCAACGATTAAAGTTTCGGTTATTGGAACCTTTGTAGATACACTTATGATATCGCTACCCAAGGGCACGACAATCCTAACCTGAGTCTTCAATTCAAGGTAAATTTTGTGCCGGGTCTGATTGATACCCGCTTGCTTAAATTCATCACTGAAATTAGTAGACACAGATCCAACAGGGATAATTGTTACCTTGATATCTGGACCTTTACCAGACAATAATTTACTTTTCGTAATAGAACCCAGTGGCACAGTGATCCCCTCTGCACCTAGTGAACGGATTTCATCTTGAGCAAGTGATGATGTGTCTCTAGCCAGGGTATTAATTAAAATGGTATTATACTGCACCATGGAAATCTTTCCATCTTTATCAGTTAATACATCTGTTAGATCGGAGTATTTAACATTGTTGCCTAGTATTTTATTAACCGCATTGTTCATGGCCAATACAGCTATGTACTCCACCTTTGCCTCTGACATGGCAATGATGGTAGGCTTGATACCCTGATCTATTAAAATAAATATCAAAACAGCCACTACAATAATACTGATCAGTATTAGTAAAAGCTTATTTTGAAGCCTATTTCGAGGCCTAAAGGTCTTTATGCGTCGCATGAAATACACCTCCCCTTTATTATATGAATGCAAACACCAAAATGTGACAATAATGAGCTATGCTACGTTTTATTTTTCTTTACAATTTATACTTGCCGTAATACAATATTAATTAGAAAGTAACTCAAGAGCATGTTAAATATGTTATAATAAATCTGCAAATGAAGCAAAGGCAGAGCCTTTGCATACAAAAACACGATATTTACGGAGGTTCTGTCAACTAACCCTCGACTAAAGTCGAAGGCTTGAAGCAGAACTGCTCTGCAGTGATGTTTTAAGCCTGGTTGATTAGCCTAAGTGCATAAGAACATTGGTTCTTTCAGCACTACGTTGTTTTTGTCACGACACCCATGGACGTGTTTCCTAATCTGTGGCTCTGTCGTCTGTGATTAAAAGTTCTCTTGGGTTAATGGGAACGGTGTTGCAGATGTAAAAAGCAATTACAACATTGGCGAAGGATAACTAACCAGTCTTTTGACTGGCATTATGTCTTAATTGACATGGAAGGAGTAAAAAATATGGTTTATGTACTTAATCAAGAGGGAAAACCTCTTATGCCAACCAATCGACAAACCAAGCTCCCCACGAGGTTAAGGGTTTTTGTCTCTTTGACAAAGTATTATTTCAAGGAGAAGAATGCTTTATCTTTGGTAGAAGAACAAGTGGATATTTTGATCTACGCAAATTGGATGGTACAGTAATTCATAGAAGTGCTAATTACAAGAAATTAAAGTTGTTGGAAAAACAAAATACATTATTAGTAGAAAGAAAGGTGGCATAGAAGGAGTTCTCCTCCCACGACTAAAGTCACGGGTCTCCGAACTCTGAAGTTTATGAACACAAATAATACTGAAAAAGAGAAGGTCAAACAGAAAAACAAGGGTTTTTTTAATGCCTTTACCAAAAGGAAAAAAGCACCTAACTTTTTTCTATCGGTATTTGTTACCTGCATAAAATTCTTTGTTATTGCCCTACTAATTATCGGATTCGCTGGATTCGGTGCTGTCCTTGGTGTAGCCAAAGCATATGTAGACGGTACGCCTGAGTTAGATATAGCACGAATTGAAGATCAAGACCTAACTTCCTTTATATATGATAATAATGGAGATTTGATTACAGAATATCAAGGGTTAGAGTATCGTCTATGGGCACCTATAGAGGAAATACCTATCACTGTTCAGAATGCACTGATTGCAACTGAAGATATTCGTTTCTATACCCATGAAGGATTGGACTACAAGCGTTTGGCCGGTGCCTTTGTCAATAACCTGAGAAATGAGTCTGTTCAGGGGGGTAGCACCATTACCCAGCAGCTGATAAAAAACACCCTTCTCAGCCCAGAACAAACCTACAAGCGGAAAATTCAGGAAGCTTATCTTTCTATTCAACTTGAACAGGAATATGATAAAGATGAAATTCTGGAGGCCTATCTCAACACCATTTATTTAGGTGGAGGTAACTATGGAATTAAAGCTGCTGCCGAAAACTATTTTGGCAAGGAATTGCATGAGCTAAATTTAAGGGAAAGTGCATCTATAGTTGGAATCACCAAGAACCCTTATCGTTTTGATCTTAGGCTTAATTTCTATAATAGGGAATCCCCTGGAATAAGCTATGCCAGAACCAATTTGGTACTAAGGCTCATGTATGAAAATGGTTTTATAAGTAAGTTCGATTATGAAAATGCTAAGTTTGATGATAAGAATCCAGACAGTCCTAAAAACGCAGGATTTGTTGTCTTGGAAGAATCTAACCATCAACAGCTATATAAACATCCTTACTTTGTAGAGTATGTCATTGATGATCTTACTGAAGAGTTAATGGCTCTTTATGGCTGGGATAGTAAGCAGGCCACTAATTTAATTCAGTCAGGCGGTCTTCGTATTTATACAACCCTTGATCCCGAGATTCAGACGACTTTAGAGGATACCATATACAATTATGACAAGTATCCAAAAACAAGTAAAAAAAAGAATAATGTAAAAAGAGAAACAATTGGAGGCCGAGTAGTTGATATAGAACAGCCCCAAGTAGCTGCTGTTATTTTCGATCACAATACAGGTGAGCTCAAGGCTTTGGTGGGTGGTAGATCTGAGCCAGAAGCACGTTTTTGGAAAAACAGAGCAAAGATGTCTTGGGCCGCCCCTGGTTCATCCATCAAGCCATTGTCTGTCTATGCCCCATATATTGAAGCAGGTTATCCAGGTGGATATATTATAGAAGATGTCCCAGTACCAATAAAAGGATGGGATGATAATGGCGGAAAAGGATATCCTTCAAATTACGATTCTAAAAAATTTAATGGTCCAATTACCGCTAAATGGGCTGTAACGAAATCATACAATGTTTCTTCCGCAAGAACCCTACTGGAGCGTGTAGGTCTGGAAAATTCTATGAATAAGCTAAAAGAGTTGGGCATAACAGAAGAACGTTATATAAAATCTGGTTATGCCTCCAATCTATCTTTGGGAAGCGATGACATTAATATGATTGAAATTACCGCCGCTTATGGTGCCCTAGCTAATAAAGGCGTTTATACTGAGCCTACCTCTATCAGTAAGGTTTATGATAAGGATAACAATTTGATACTTGATAAATCTACGAGGCCTACCATGACTGCATTTAAAGAAAGCACTGCTTTCATAATAACAGATTGGCTGGAAGATGTTGTTGGCACATCCGCTGGAACTGGAGATGCAGCCAGCTTTAAGGGCATGTCTATTGCAGGTAAAACAGGAACTAACGAAGAGCATAAAGGAGTCTTCTTTGCAGGTTATACCCCTTACTATACAGCTTCAGTAGTTATTGCCCATGACTATCATGCAGAATTAGAAGATAAAACTACAGGTGGTAGAACAGCTGCACCTTTATGGGGGGCATTTATGAAAAGAATACATGAAGATTTGGAAAACAAACCTTTCTACGAAAGTGTTCCTGAAGGTGTTAAGTCAGTGAAGTTTTGCCCAATTTCTGGATTGCTACCAAGTGAAGAATGTGCAGAAACACTTACACAATATTTCCCTACCAACGCAGTACCAAAAGAAAAATGTAATATGCATCAAAAGGTTACTATCTGTGGTTATTCTGGGAAACTTCCCTCTCCTTACTGCCCAGAAGATCATCTTGTCACCAAATCTGTTGTAGTAATACCTGAGGATTCCGTTTATCAGAAACTAACAGATAAAGAGCTGCAGAAGTATATTCCTGGTGCTTTCCGTTCTCTGACTGATTTAAATAAGTTAGATTACAATAATCCAGACCACAAGGATCAGTTCTGCTCATTGCATAACGAGTCCTGGAAGTCAGGCGAAGAGCAGAGAAGAGTATTGATAGAACAGGCCAACCAGTTAATTACGCAAATAACTGATAATATGAGCCGATATAACGCCTTCCTGACTCAAGCCCAGAAAGATGCCCTGAACAAGGCTATCAACAGCCTGAAGGATGCTTTAGATGAGGCACCTATAACTCTTCCAAAGCCAGGTGAACCCTATTACACCGAAGCACCACAATTTAAGCCAGATGCTATTCAAACTCAAATGGATAATTTGCGAAAAACATATGAAAGTGTGTTTAATGCAGAGTTATGGAATTTAATTAACAGTGGCGGAAACACAAACGGCGATACCGATAACGATGGTAATAACGGCAATGATAATAACGCTAATAGTGGAAACAATGGAAATGGTAATGGTAATAACCGCAGTGGTTCCCGAACAGACGGATAGCTGATACTAGTTACTGGATGAGATAATAGTAAGGATATCGGTTCACGGTTATACTCATATTGATATTTACAAAGGCACCCGGACAATATTTGGGTGCCTTTTGTTATACTTACTTTTTTATGATCAATATTAACCAGTAAATATTGGGGACAGTTCTCGAATATTGGGGACAGTTCTCAATTATTCGAGATATATATATTGGGGACAGTTCTCAATTATTCGAGATATATTGCGAAGACACCCTGACAATAATTTGGGTGCCTTTTTTATCCTAACTTCTTTATGAGAAAATAACCAGATTTTAACTTAGTTTAAAACTCAGGGACTAAGAAAAACACCAGTGAACCTACTACCTTACCTAGGAGAACTACGATTACAATTAGATAAATCCAATTTGAAATCTTCAGCTTATTAGCTGCAATCGAAATAATATCCAAGGTTTCTGTTAGTGCTGCTGCTATCATTCCAATAAAAATGCCAAAGAGAAAACCTAACGGTATAGTTAGAAATTCAAAATATTTTATAGTTATATCAGAAAAATAGACCCAGCAGGATAACAAAGCACCTAGCACAAAGCAAATTTCATAAGCTAAAATTAAGTCCTTCGACTTACTCCATTTAATGATATGAGCCGTTACTCCCAACACCGTAAAGAAGGCAGTAACGCTAGCTCCAACAGCTAAGCCACCTGCAAGTCCTATAAATATCGTTAGAATAACAGTCTTCAATTTCCCTTTCCACCTTCCTGATCCTTAAGATAATCATGCAGCTCCTTTTCAGCTTGATGCATCTCTAATTCTAAAGGTCCAGGATTTTTCTTGTTCTTAAGCTTTTCAAATATTTCAAAGTAAATAGCGATACCTGCCCCGATACCTACAGAATATGCAATGGAAAGCAAAGCAGGATTTTCTACCTTTTTTCCACTAATCAAGTAATATGTAATTTGATGAGCTTCAGTCATATTAACGTCAGCATGGAAATACATGATAGCCAATGCAGATCCAAAAAAAAGAAGCAGCATTGAAAAAGCGATTCGGAGAACTATTAGCACAGGATTTTCCTTTTTAGCTTGCATTGGTTCAAACAAAGCCGAGGATTCTCCAATAGGCTCAATAACTACATCATAGCCAAGTTCCTGATGAATCAAAGCAATAACCTGGATAGCAGTAAGGCGAATCGGACTATTTATTCCATAAGGGAAAATAGAAATTCGACTAATTTTCTCTTTGATTTCGTCATTGCTTGTCAACTCAATAAAATCGCCCAAATGTGCCTTTTCGCCACTGGTCTTTTGATAGTAAGCTTTAAACTGAAAATATGCTTTATAGCTTTGCACTTGGCATGACCTCAGAGTGGTATTCTATAAATTTGGCACCAGGATATGACTTATCCTGGTTAGCTTGCCGACTAAGGAAAGTCCAGAGAGATACCACAGCAATGATAGTAATCGCAATGGATATAGCTACCCATTTCACCGACTTTTTCTTAATGCTCATCATTTTTATCATCCTACTCTCGTGTTTTTAGCTTTAACTCTTGTTATTGTTCACATATTTTGGGTTATTATTCAAATTTTCCTCCCATCCCCTTAGGAGCACACAAAAAAGGTGCGATTTTCTATTGTTAAGAAATCCGCACCTGCAATACATTGTCTTTGTTCTTACATCATTTCTCTCATTTTTATAAGTACCTTTTTTTCGATTCTAGAAACCTGCACCTGGGATATGCCCAGCATATCAGCAATTTCGCTTTGAGTTCTGTCTCGAAAATACCGCATGATGATGATGGTTCTTTCCCTTTTATCTAATTTGGATAGGAGGTCCTTTAGGGTGACGCGGTCCATGGCGTCCTCTGCCTCTGAGCTTTCTTCTGATATCTTATCTATGAGTAAAATAGGGCTATCTTCATCCTCATATATTACATCGTAGATAGATGCAGGAGTGCGCACAGCATCCATTGCATAAACAATTTCTTCAGGGGTGGTTCCTATCTCTTCGGCGATTTCCTGAATCGATGGGTCTCTACCCAGACTGAACTTCAACTGTTCTCTGGCAACAGCAGATTTATTCACCAGCTCCTTTAGTGAGCGACTGACCTTAATCATCCCATCATCTCTAAGGAAGCGTTTAATTTCTCCCATAATCATGGGAACAGCATAGGTGGAAAATCGGACATTATAAGAAGGATCATAATTTTGAATTGCTTTAATCAGGCCAATGCTACCTAGCTGCAGCAAATCTTCATAATCATGACCTCGATTTAGAAACTTTTTTACCAGACTTTTCACTAGGGCAATATTCTTGCGAACCAGTATTTCCTTGGCTTCTGCATCTCCATATTGTGCTTTCTGAATAAGAGCCATGGTTTCCTCATGAGAAAGAAGCCGCCTGTCGTCTTCTTGAAATTCCGGCATGCTGCTCATTCATCTCTCCCCGTTTCGTCCACCTCATAATTTATGTACTTTACCATTCTCACCTTAGTGCCCTGACCTGGAGCTGAATTCACCTCCACCTCGTCCATGAATGTCTCCATAACCGTAAAGCCCATGCCCGAACGTTCCAACTCAGGCTTTGAGGTGTAAAGAGGTTGCCTTGCCAAGTCAACATCTTCCATGCCCTTGCCATGATCTATGACTTCAATGATCACTTTATGATCATAAATCTGGGTCTTAACCTGAACCATTTCATTTGGGTTGTCGTAGCCATGTATAATGGCATTTGTCACTGCCTCTGAAACAGCAGTTTTGATATCTGCGATTTCTTCCAGAGTAGGATCCAATTGAGCTGCAAACGCAGCAACCGCAACCCTCGCAAAGGCTTCATTCTGGGATCGGCTCAAAAATTCCAGCTTCATTTCGTTTTTTATGTTCATGCTGATTCCCCCCTAATGCCATCTATAGCTTTTTCAACTGTAGCATATACTTTTAAAATTCGATAAAGGCCAGACATTTCCAGAATTCTAGCCAGCTGTGAATTGATGTTAGTGATACAAACCTGACCACTTCTCTTGTGGATGGTTTTGTATCGACCCATAAAGACGCCTATCCCAGAACTATCCATGAAGTGCAGATGTTTCAAGTTAAGGACCATATGTCGAATTGAAGCATCTTCCAATAGCTGGTCAAGGGATTCTCGAATCTCTACCGCATGATGATGATCCAATTCCCCCTGCAAACCAACAATTAAAATATCTCCTTGTCTTTTGTTGTCTATCAGCAAATCTTCTGCCTCCTCTATTCAATGGATTCCAATATTTGTATCGTTTATATATTCTTCATCGGTGAATAATATCCTTCCACGAATAAAGTGGGTTTTTAGCCACCTTTGCCGATAAATACAAAAAACCCCACGATTATTGTCGTTAGGGTTTTTTCTATAACACGTATGAAATTAAAACAGGTATTTATACTTCTACTTCTTGGATCTCGACTCGAATTTCCTGGCGTTTGTTTAGATCCCTTAATATCTTGCTTTCATCAGGCCAACTAGAGTATTTTTTTCTTTCATCCTCAGTTAGAATGACCTTGTCCAAGATTTCTCTGCCAGTTAATTGAGTCGGGCTTACAAGAGTTTGCATAATAGGCTTGTTCTCTAAAACAGTAAGTACAGCATAAACATATTTCATAATTCTCAAGCTCCCTTAATAGATGATGACATCTATTAGTTTACAACAAAATTACATAAATTTCAATTGAAAAAGCTAAAAAGAGACTTATGTCTTATGCTTATACCCATCCTCGTAACTTTGTTGCATTGGCTACTCGATTAATAGCTATCATGTAAGCAGCATCTCGCATATATAACTGTTTTTCTTGAGAAAGATTGTAAACAGCTCTAAATGCATTGGTCATATTTCGTTCCAACTTTTCAAGAACTTCAGCCTTATCCCAGAAATAATTCATATTACATTGTACCTGCTCAAAATAACTACAGGTTACACCACCTGCATTGCATAGAAAATCAGGCAACAACATGATACCACGTTGGCGAATTAGTTTATCGCAATCAGGAGTCGTCGGGCCATTTGCAGCTTCACAAATAATCTTAACTTGTGATGATATTCCTGGAAATACTGCTGGAGTTATTTGATTTTCCAGTGCAGCGGGTATTAGAATATCAACCTCCTGTTTAATCCAATCATCACCTGGCAGCAACTCATATCCTAATTCAAGAGCTTTTTCTTTATCAATGCTACCAAAGGAATCCTTTATGCTGACAAGCTCTTCAATATTGCATCCTTCTTCTTTTTTGAAGGTGAAGGATTTGGATTCAGCATGATTCCAGCAAGACACCGCTAAAATTTTACCACCAAGCTGGGTGTACATACGAGCTACATACTCTGCTACATTTCCAAAACCTTGAATGCTAGCAGTAGTGGTTTCAATTGGTATGTTCTTTTCTCGTAGATAATCATTCAAAACATAGATTACACCAAAGCCTGTTGCCTCTGTACGGCCTAAGGAGCCACCCATTCCAACCGGTTTGCCTGTAATCATTCCCGGAAAATGTCCGCCTGTGATTACCTCGTATTCATCAAGAATCCAAACCATATGTTGAGCATTTGTCATAATGTCTGGAGCAGGTACATCTATGTTTGGCCCTAATTGGTTAGCCACTTGCCTAACGTATCCACGACACAATCTTTCCTGCTCGGATAGTGAAAGGTTATGAGGATCACAAATTACCCCGCCCTTTGCACCGCCTAAAGGAATATCCACTACGGCACATTTCCATGTCATCCACATGGATAATGCTCTAACTGTGTCGGCAGTTTCGTGGGGGTGAAAACGAATTCCGCCCTTCCCTGGCCCCCTTGCATCATTGTGTTTAATACGAAAAGCTTTAAATACTTTAATTGTACCGTCATCCATCTTTACAGGTATGGTAAAATGAATTTCTTTCATAGGTTGACGGAGTAACTCTCGTAGTCCGTCATCCAATTCAAGAACAGACGCTACATTATCAAATTGTTCTTGCGCAATTTCAAATGGGTTATAAGTTATCGTGGACATAATTAGCCTCCTACTGTCTTGGATTAAATAGAGCTAGCCTGAAAACATATGATTTCCAATAGATATCTCATCTACCCGATTTGTTTTAGCTGATAAAGTGTGTTCATTAGATTAAACAGCACATAGCATTTTCAGTGGCTCTTTATTGCATAATTATATCCTCATAAATATCATATGTCAATTAATTTAAGGTAAATTTTAAATGTATACTTTGTCAAAAATATACCAATTAAATCACGTTTCTGGCAAATTTCAATACATTAAATCCCTATAAATATGCTGATTAAAATGATTTTCCAGGTAAATGTTAATTCAATACGTCGTAATAATTATGCACTTGTGATGCGAAAAAAGCAGCATATCTGCTGCTTGATAAACAACCTAGTTACATTCAAATTTACATGAAATAATTTCTAGTAGCCTAAATATCCTGAGCCATAATCCGGATAGAATTCGGTATCATACCCAGGATAATAGTCATGCAAATTGCCTACATCGTTAGCATATCCGTAACCTTGCTCGTATCCATTTCCATATCCATATGGATTTCGTCTTCGTCTAAATAACTCGCTAATTAGTATAATTGCAATTAAGTCTCTCAACAAAGGTCTTCTTAGAATTTGTTTGGTATCTGCCTCCTTGGTCCTGAGATCAGCACAATGCTCTAAATCTGGCATACCCTTAATACAGGCATCATAGCAATCATCTACCATGCTCTCCACTTGGGCCTCTGATGGATAATGCATATAAGGATTATCCATGCGGTCGCAGGTTCGATGAACATAGGGGTATATCCTATAATAAATATCTGGGTACATAATAGATTGAACCATCCCATTATCAACACAAGGCTCCATAGATGGATACATATGGCCATATCTATCGTGGTACTCAACCGGAAACATGAAATCCTGAGCAGGAATCATACCCCAGCCATCATAATTCATATAAACGCCTCCTTCATACTTATTGTCAGAGTCGATATCATTTATCTCTTAGAGATATCCTCTTTCTATCATATGATGAAGGCGGTACTATCGTTCATCCCGCTTTCGCAAATGCAATAATTTGATCCAGATCTTTCTCATCTAAAGTCTCATGAATCAACAAGCTTTCTGCCAAGGCTTTTAGAATTCTCTTATTTTCCCAAAGTAGCTCCTTAACCTCATGATAAAATTCATCCATGCGAACTCGACATTCCTCCAATACTTCATCTTGTACTTGTCGAAATCCATTGTTATACAAGACATCATAGTTTAGTAAGCCTGACTTTGCGTTCATACCCAAGCGTCTCACAATATTGAGAAGCGTCCCCGTTGCTTTTTCTAAATCGTTTGATGCACCAGTGGTAATATTTTCTTCACCGAAAATCAACTCTTCTGCACCACGACCAGCTAAAGCGATCTTAATGCTGTTTTCTAGATCCTTTTTCTTCTGGTACATACGCTCCGGTGGAATATTCATGCTAAAGCCACCAACTCCTTTAGTACTGGGAATGATAGTAATCCGAGAAACCTTGTTTTCAGGAGCAATCAAGCGTGTCATTAGAGCATGCCCCGATTCATGATAAGCAGTTATCTTACGGTCTTCATCGGAAATTGTGCTTCTGTCCTTCTTTTCAGATCCGGCTATCACAGTGTAAAAAGCCCTATCAATATCCTCTACTTCAATGCTTTCGACGCTTCGACGAGCAGCTAGTATAGCCGCTTCATTTAACAGATTCTCCAGCTTGGCTCCACTGAAATAAACAGTCTGACGGGCAAGCTTTGTCAAATCTACATTTTTACCTAGGGGCTTATTTTTTGCATGATGCTCTAAAATTTTTAATCGACTCTGAACATCTGGTAATTGGATTTCAATGTGACGATCAAATCGGCCAGGTCGCAATAATGCTTCATCCATTGAGTCTATTCTATTGGTTGCGGCAATAACTACAATTCCTTCGTTATCCCCAAAACCAGACATCTCAGAAAGCAGTGCGTTTAGGGTTTGATCCCGCTCATCATTGCCCCCGCCTTCAAGTCCTCCATCTCTTTTCTTACCCAAAGCATCAATTTCATCAATAAATATTACGCATTTACCATAGCTTCTGGCTTTTTTAAAAAGGTCTCGGATGCGGCCTGCTCCGACTCCCACATACATCTGTACAAAGTCTGAGCCTGAAACTGCTATGAAAGATACCTCAGATTCTCCTGCAACCGCTTTAGCCATCAAGGTTTTACCGGTTCCTGGTGAACCATAGAATATTATACCTCTGGGTAATCGTGCTCCATACTGCGCATATTTCTCAGGATTTTTTATGAAATCTACTATCTCTTGTATACTCTCTTTAGCTTCATCATTACCAGCTACATCTTTAAATTTAGTATTCACATCTTCAGGTAGTACCGCAGAAAATATGGATTTTCCTGACATACCCTGCTTTTGTTTGGATGCATTTCGCTTAGCAAATATTAGTAACGCCCCAATCATGCTAAGGGTTAGAATCATACTAATAAGCTGTTCTCCTTGCATCCTCTGGTTTTTTTCTTCTACGACAATATCCTGGACCAGCAAGGATTCTTTCAAACTATCTATTCGGGGATTGTCAGTGATAAAGCTTCGCCCATCATTATATTCTCCAAGTATCTGATCAGAAAAGTTATCCAGATATACTTTCCCCACAACACCTTCTTCAACAGATTCAATAAACTGATTGTAGCTGATTTTTGCTGGCTCTGGTGAAGGATTCCATAAAATGCCTGCAATTACAGCTGCAATAATTAGTAACGCTCCAATAATATATTTCTTATCTATCCTTTTCATCTATCTCTCACCCCTGATTGTAGTAGTAATAAATTAATAGACCCAGCAAACACATAGTTCACCATTTGCCCATTTTTGGCTCTGGTCTTCATCTGTTTTATATTAGTTGTCAATATTTGTATCTATTATATATTTGTATCTATTATATTTTTTAACTGCTTGCTATCTATATTACCTATGGTGTTGCTTTCTATCTCTACTCTTACCGGTTTCTCTACCCTTACCGATTTCTCTACTCTTGGCGGTATCCTTACTCTTACCGATTCTATATCTCTGCAAGTATTATATATCTCAACCAAACTAATAGCGCTTGCTTCTAATCCAGTTGTAACTATATTAAATCATTTTTCCACTTATTTGCAATCAATCTTGCAATCTAGTTTACATAATATCACTTTTAGTTCAATTATAACTAAAAAATGATCAAAAGTCCACCTGGAATGGATAGGTACTTTATGTAAATTGCCATAATGCTAGGGTTTATGGTTCAAACACTGAGCTCTTGCATCAACTATCTAGAGGTGCAGTTGGATGTGTTATACGCCATTGATATTACCTAGAGAAATGATCATAAGTATATTTGTGTGGTGTGAAACGTAAATGCTTGACCTCTCTGGTTTAGTATGATTATGAATGGGTAAAATAGAAAGAGATGGGAAAGCTATATTGCTATTTGTTGCTATTCTGTGCATAAAGCGTTAATATAAATACTAAATTAATAAAGCTAAAATTTTGATAAATCACAGGGGTGGAATAAATGTCAGACTCTACACCAAAGAGAATGGATAAAAATAATAAACATAAAAACTTCAAAGGGAAAAAGAAGGGCGGCTCTATCTGGAAAAAAATAATAGCGACTATCGCTATTCTTGGTGCGTTGATGGTTATAGCTGTTGGAATCTATTTGTTCACCATTTTGGAAACACTGGATGAATTGGATCCAGATAGTATCGTTAATTATAATCAAACATCCTTGGTCTATGATAGCCAGGATAATTTGGTATCCAGTATCCATGGAATTGAAAACAGAATTTACGTGCCATTGAGCCAGATTCCAAAGCATGTACAAGATGCATTCATTGCCGTGGAAGACGTGCGTTTTCGAACTCATCCAGGCTTTGATATAAGAAGGATGTTCGGATCTTTGCTGCAAAATATTAAAGCACAAGGCATCGTAGCTGGAGCAAGCACGATTACTCAGCAGTTGGTTCGAAATACAGTACTAACCCAGGAGCAAAAGATAGACAGAAAGGTAAAAGAGATTATTCTTGCATGGCAGCTAGAACAAAAGTATTCCAAGGATCAAATATTGGAAATGTATCTTAATGTTATTTATTTTGCTGAAGGAGCTTATGG
>LFRM01063498.1_pt1 | contig 13569 bp, 14 predicted proteins | sample 618341 | NCBI WGS metagenome assembly LFRM01 (sample SAMN03654438, study PRJNA283298) | anaerobic digester metagenome | isolation source: pool of bioreactors CSTR01a, CSTR02a, and CSTR03a thermophilic anaerobic... | place: Denmark: Kgs. Lyngby | collected 2014-05-21 | reverse complement strand
CAACAAAAAAACAATTTCACGATTAATATATTTAAAATCTTCAATCAAACTTTCCACATCGTGTGCATCATTTGATGATAATTTTTCAATTAATTCATATGCTAAAATGGGTTTATTTAACTCCCAGCCTTTAGCATCGTAGACAACCATTGGAAGCCTACCATCATATACAATCCTAAGGTACTTTTTAAATATCATCCAATCGACGATGATTTCAATCTCATGCATTTTTAAATGACTAAAGCTCCTATAACTCGGACACTTTTCTAAAACATGATTTAATACTTTTTTGTCTTTTGAGCTCTTTAGTATTTTAACAAGCATGGAGCGATTTGCTTTATTAATAATTTCATCAGCTTTCAAATAGCTAAAGCCTTGTTATTCGAAGACTTTTCTAACATAATTTAACACTTTTTATCTTTCGAACCCTTTATTATCTTAAAAAGCATTACACAACCTGCCATATTTATTATTCTTTTTAAATTTCTTAATATGTTTTTAATATGACTTTTATAAGATTTAGTGACGTTGCTTGTATCTTTAGAGTTTACTTCAGGTTTTTCATTATTTTTCATTATTCTCCCCCATAATTATTATCCATATAGTATGTGCATTATTGTTATTCAATTATAATATGTATTTGACCTTATTTCAATCACTCGATTACCCTAGTGGTTTGCAAAGTAATAATCCCTAGTTTATAAAACGATCTTTAGTTTTTACGCTTTATTTTTTTATATAAATCTATCAAATTAATATGCTGAGCTTCTTTAGGATCATATCCTCCTAGTTTAAATGCAAGTTGAACAGATGGTCCAATTGCGAATGCCAATAGAAGAGTTCCAATTCCAACTGGTCCTCCCAAAAAGTAACCTATCGTTAAAACAATAATCTCTATAGACCCTCTAATAAGCCAAACAGGTTTGTTAAGTTTTATTACTAGTCCTTCCATAAGTCCATCTCTAGGACCAGCTCCAAGTTCAACTTTCAAATAAAAATATGTTCCAAAGCCCATAATTAAAACAGCTGAACTAAGCATTAGTATTTTGACTATCATATTATCTGGAGTTTTTAATATTCCGATTTTATCAATCAAATCTACAAATAATCCAATAAAAATCATATTAAACACGGTACCAATTCCAGGTATTACACCTAGAAAAACCGATAATATTATTACACAAAGCCCCACAATCTGTGAAACTTGACCCAAAGAAAGAATGGAATGGTTAACGATTCCCATATGTAGAACATCCCACGGACTCATTCCAAGGTCTGAATATAGCGCTAATAGTATCGCTATAGAAAATAAAAAGAAACCAAAAAACAATGAAGGCATTTTAATTAATATTTGTTTCCATATTTTCTGGTTATTTATTGTCATTTGCATCTCTCCTATTTTAGCCTGTAATTAGTGTAACAGTCATTTGACTGAAATATTTTCAAGGTTTTAGAGTTTTATTATCACCGGCAGTGGTTATATGAATTAGTATATTCTCTTATCTTTTAAAAAACCTTCCTAATCCCTTTAAAGTGCTTTCTGCCGTTTTTGTCGGTGATGTTGTTTTTTCTTTTAGTATATTATCTTTTGTGTCTTTAGTATCCATACCTGACATCTTGTTATTTTCACCATTACCACTTGAATCAAAATCATCGAAATTATTAAACAAATCTATTTTACTATCTTTTTTTTCTTCTCCTGGCAATTTTACATTAGCCTGCTTATTAATAATCATTTTATCCTCATCCGAAAGACTTTCCATATATATAAAATATGGGATGCTGCTATTCTTTTCAGATGCAATCATGTGATATTCTTCATCAGTTTGATTTGATTTTTCATGATCAACATTACCAGCAACTATTGTTTTTTGATTTCTTTTCAAAACCTCTAATATTGTTAAATCCGATAGAACTTCTTCCCTGACGATTTCATCAATGGCGTCAATATTATCTGCTAACAAAGTACGCTTGCACCTAGCCATTATGTCTAAAGAGACAGGACCAAGCATATTATTTTTTATAAATTCATTTGCCATTAGATCATCCCAAGTAATTCCCATTACTTCTACCATAGTCTTATGTAATTGCCTCATTCTTTTACGTCTATTATTCATAAGATTAAATCCAATTCTTGCTGTTTTATCATCAGGCCATGCATGTACCGCTCTTTTTCCTTTTTGATATTCTAAGGTAAGTAAAGCCCATGCTGCTCCCAGCCAAACAAAAATCTGACTTCTATTAACTTTTTTGATGGTTTCTATTTTTAATACACTACTTCTATAGGTAATTTCTTCCGGAGTAAGAAAGTCTGCATACTGCTCTGCCGTCTCTTCTGTCATACCACGTACTGCTTCAAAAAGAGGATCCATAGCTTCTAAAAGAGTTTCTGCCACTTCTCTACCATTTACGGCTGTCATTTTTCTAACAAGGCCTTCTTTTTCTATTATAATCTGACCTTCCATAAGATCATCAGTTCTATCAGCAACAGCAAATAGATCATCATAGGCTTTTATCGTTTTTTTACGGTATTTAGTTTCTTTGATAACATCATATCCATATCTATATTGTTCTAAATATTCCCTAATAGTTGGTAAAGGCGGAGGTGCATCATCTTGAGTCAAACTTGCACTATCATACATTTTCTGCACTTCTTCAGCATTAGCCGCTCCTTGAGTTTCATCGTAGTTTTCCATAGTGATTTTATATATTAAATCGCTCATTTGAGTAAATAGCGGTCCTTCTAACATGCTGGTTGAAAAAACTTGTATATTTTCACATTCCTCAGCAAATTTATAAACAGCAGCTTTCCACTCCGATACTTCTTTCTTTAATTCTGGGTCAGTCGTTTTATATTCATCCATTTGGCTTATATATCCATCAACTATAAGCTTTACATTTTTATCCATCTTTACACCTCCTCAACTACAAAATGCTCGTAAGTGTATTTTCCGTTTACATCTTTAGGAGATTCACAGAAACAACAGCCTCGCCTATACTTTTTCAGTTCTCTTTCCCCTATTTGCTTTATTTCCTCTTTATTAGCCTTAAGCTCTTCCCATTGGTCTTCTGTATCAGCTTCTTCTGACTGATTAACATTTGGGTTTGCTATAATCAGTTCTACTTCTTTTACGAATATTTTATAACCTTCGTCAGGAATAAAGAGTAAATTTCGAAATTTATCTTCGGATGAAGCCTCAAAAAAAGGTTTTCCATCAGCTTCCATTTTTCCATAGCCTCCTTGTAGTTTTGCCAAAGCTTTGTTATAGTCTTCTGATCCCTGGATTTCCATCTTCATCTCAAAATATCCTTGGCAAACTTGAACAAAGTTGTCCCTTCTTCTAGAAATCTTTATTTCAATGTCTTGTACTTTCCTGGTGAAATCCATTGTATTGTTATAATCCATTACTACTTTAGGATTATTTTTTATTTCTTCATATCTATTGCTATACAATTTTATTAGTTCTTCCTCTTTATTTTTCTCCGCAGCCCACTTCCTGTTTAGGACATCATCCAAAGCAAAGGCGTCACCTCCGGCCGTATAAAGATGGCTTTTTCGCATCTTAGCCGTTGCTTCATCTCCTGTTTTACAAGTTTTCACGAATTCAGCACACTCTTTAAAGTAATCTGCCTGATGAGGTGCATGACCAGATTTTTCCATTCGTTCTAACATTAGTCTATACAATTCTAAGGATTTTTTCAACTTTTCCATAATTTTCTCCTCTCATTTAATATATAACAAGAATATAGAATAACTATTACATATAAATAAAATGATATATCAACCCTTGTCTCCCAATATTCTCGCGCAACCATAAAGTAAATTTTAAAATATGTTTCCCAATATTAGCTTATGGGCCTTGTTCTTAAGGGTCAGTTCATAATAAGGTTGCAACTCTTTAATAATTACCACTCAACTCTAGTTCTTTTAGCTGATTACTATGTGCCTTAAAATCAGAAAAATAAGGACTTCCTTAAATAACATCCTCTTATTATATCCTTAAGAGAGTGACTCAACATCTGGAAGTCCTTATTTTTCTTTAAAGAATATTTTGGGTTTATTGACTATAATTCATTCAACTTTATTCTTCTTTTTTATTTTACAATTGAAATTTAATGCTTTCGATCATCTTTTTTACATCATCTGAGTTGATGTCTAAGATATCACCACCTACCACTGCAATCGTGCATGGTTTATCCTGTACGATTGTAAAATAGTAATGAGAAACCTCTCCATTTGTAGTACTGTCACATACTATGTATTCATAATCCCCAATAGTTACATCTGTTGGATTTGAATAAATATTCGGGTTGGCTTCTATGTATTTGTCTATATCAAATTTGAGCATATCTGCATCATATGCTTCTTCTTTATTGTATTTATAAGGGCTATCTTCATATACATAAAACCGAAAATTTTCATGAGTTCCTTTTTCTCCTGGTGCTTCTATTAACATATAGTCGCTATTATTTTCCTCGGATCCTTCAGGTTTTACAGTTATAGTTTCATAATAGTCACCAATTTCTGCAACATATCCGTCTACAACAGTAACCTCTATTGCACCATTTGTAGATTTTAAAGCTTCTACTTCAACTTCTGGAACTGCGTCTGTTTCTCCATCACTAGTTTCGCTTTCACCACCACATGCTAGTAGTGCAAATGCCATTACGAACACCATTATTACAAACATTAGTTTTTTCATTTTTTTATCTCCCTTTTTAATATTACAAAGACACAATGTTTTATTCCTTAAGACTCATTTCTGGCCCGCGCTACTTAAACCTCCTTATCCATGGCCACCTTAAAAAACAATATATACAACTTTTAACTTTAAACCTTCAGCTTGTTTCTAGCAACCCGCTTCACAAATTAACTTGACTGGCGCATAATACCCAATATTAATCATAAAAATTAAAACAAGTGTTATAATAAAATCCTTCGTTACCGTTAATTATGCAATCACAATTTGTTAATCTTCTAATACTAAACATACACTAATTTGCAAAGTTTTACAATACAATAAAATCTTTTATTTAAGTCCGCTAAAGAATAATGTCAGTATATATGATGGTAGTGCACCAATTATGATTTGTATCATTTATTTAAGGAGCTACCCCAACGCCTGACCAACTCAAATAAATTTAGGGCTCAATATTGAGCCCTAAATCGCTTGCTTATATCTTAATATTTTGCTTTACTCTTTTCTAGTTACGATAGCCATTCCCATTAATGCCATCATACCTATCAATAAAGCATAACCTGTAGCTCCGCCGTCACCTGTTTTTGGTGATTCAGGTACTTCTTCGTCAACTTCTGGTTCGTCAATTACAGTATTTTCGCCTATTTCCATCTCTTCATCTTCTGCTACTCCAGCATAAATTTGGTATAGTCCACCTTTCAATAATTAGAAATAACTTGATATTTACAACATGTTTTAATACGCTTTATTAAATATATCACAATCAATATAGTTATTCAGCCTTAATTTTCGTTTTATTGACTCCGCTAAACGGCTAAAAAAGATTTAATATCTTAAAAATCTTTATTTATAAGTACCTTGACTGTACTCTATTTCTCAACTTTGGCATCGATGCTTCTGTTGTATATCTTCATTTTTTAACCAAAACGCTTATAATTTTCCCTTTCTTCAAAGGGCATAACTACCTAATTAGCTTCTTTAAGTCAATATATTGTTCTAACATAACTACCACTTTTCTTCTTTTGCAGGATTTTTCCATCTATTCCAAAGGATTCTTTATTTCCCCTACGCAAGCTGAAGTTAAACGCCAAAATAAGCGCGATCGCAACAACAAACACTCTTTTAAACAATCCTTAACAAATCTACATATCCCCTACATATAAAGTTCCTTGAAAGAGATCACAGCTCTCTTACTGGTTTATGTGGTTGTAACCTATTGTAACTTTATCTTCAGCACTATTAAATTTATCAAACGTAAGATACATCTTACCATTAGAATCTGAATACAGCCTTGTCTTTCCGTCACTGTAATATATCCTGGAAACCATACCTCCATAGTTTGTTTCTGAAAGTTTGTTCCACTTATTTACGCTTAGAGTTGGTAGCCCACCTTCTCCAAATACAATATTTCCATTTTCTATAACGAATTCACTTTCCAACATATTTCCTGGAGCTGTTTCCACATTTCCTGAGTACAAATCTAGACGGTTAAATGTATACTTCTCGCCTTTAGGAGATGTATAATAAATGTGATCACCATAAATTATAGGACAATATGAAACAACATCATTTAACTTAACATCTTCACCAGTTTTCAAATCATGCATATGAAGAGATTCTTTATCTGAATCGTCTTGATACAAGACCTTCTCGTTTGGCAAAATATAAGTATAATATATTTCCTTCTTATCTATAACATTTGTTTTGTTTTTACCATCAAGTGACATAGTATATAGGCTGTAATTTTCATCAGTATAATACATTTTATCTCCAACAATCTGCAAATAATCGCATCCACCTTCGTATAAAGTTTCAACCTTACTATTCCCCACCTTTACCTTAATAATTTTTTCATTGTTCAATATGCCATATATGTGCCCGTCCTTTTCAGTAAGATAAGTGGCAAGTGATTGCTTTGCAATTTCTTTTACATCACTCACTTTTGGTTCATCGCCTTTTTTGATTTTACCCATGGAGAATGTGCCTTTTCCGACAAATTCACCTCCAAAATTACCATACAGAGTTTCATCAACCACAATGCACTGGCCAGTTGCCATGAAATTGCTCATTTTAAGAACTTCTTTGTCAGAAAGGTTAATGTCAAAGTTTTCAAAGAACTTAGAAACTTTACCTTGATGTTCAAACTCAAAATTCATAGTACTTTCCAATTCCACACCATCTGCAGTATACGAATCAACAAATTTAATTGTAAGTTTGTTATCTTTAAGCAATGCATCCATAGTTAAAGGCTCTTCTGTAGACTCAGCTGATGTTACTTTAATCACATATTTATCTTTTTCTTCTGTCCACGTTATATTTGCATAGTCTCCAAAAAATATCATCTCACCTGTTCCGTCGCCGTAAGCTGTCAGTTGGATGATTTCATCGGCCTTCATTTCATACATATCTTCAATTTCTTTCTTCTCCATTTTAGTTCCATCTTCTTCTATTTTTATGTCTACGCATTTCCAGCCACCTTCAATAGAAGTTATTTCCAACTCTGTTTTTTTTACTTTTTTCTCAACATCCCCGCCAGAACTGTCACCACAACCTGTTATGCAAAAGCATATTATAAATACCGTTATCACTACCATTAATTTCTTTTTCATAATCTTCTCCTAACTCCTGATTGAAATTATCATAATGAAATAACTTTCAAATTCCGGACAAAATTTAGATGAGTTTTCCGAATTGTACGATTTTAAATGTCTTTGTTTATTATACCATTTTATTCATTTTTCTGAATAAAAATGTTATCATTTTGCATGCTTTTATGTGCAAAAAAGTACGGCGCAATCTAAAGAATAAATCACTATTTTATATAATATTCCGTTTCAAATGCTTCTGCATGACCTGTCACTAAATCTAAATTGTGCCAATCCTCACCATCGTTTATTGTATTTTTTTGGGTATAAAATATGGACAGGCAATCATCTAAATATTATTATATTTGGATGATACCACTTTTGTTAATATCCACAAATTCTAATACCTTAATCTCTTCGTTAATTTCAAGATCTGCGATTCTTCAATCCATATCTTTAATTTTCATCTTTATTTATCGTATCAATATATTAATTAAATGCTGCATTTTCAAAGTTTATAATATTACTATTTTCATCGGTCTGTACAAAATAAACCTCTCCTGCATATATCGGATTACCTAAAATATGTGAAATTTTATCTTCAGAAATACTATAAAGTGAACTCCCCGGCATATCATCTTCATAAAGTGTCATTCGCATAGGATAAGAGTCTTGAGAGTCATATTCATCCGTTGGCGTCCACTGAGCTTCATCTATCCAAATGCTTTGCTTATCTTCGTCTAGTCCCCAAAAAACTGCATAAAACTCACTATCCTTGCGAGGACTAAGCTTTATTTTTTGCCTTGTTACTTTTTCAAATATTACTTCTTCTGGTGCATATTCAAAATTATTAATATCTCCTAGCATGTCCAAGATGCAGTTACCATTCCCCGCGAAGAACCAAGACATTACACGCTTACCATCATAAATTGTTCTATGTTTAAAAAGATACATGCCTCCAGGCCAATCCGAACCCCTCAAATTAATAGAAATCAGATCAGGGACCTCATCAGACTCTACATTGTATCTATCTAACTCTATTTGCCCATTATAATCACCTATTGTTTCATTCGTTTCGCGATTATAAAATATGAAATTTACGCTCTGACAGACGAATCTCACGAATACTCTGGAAATCACTCTCAAAGTATTCATCTGTGAACATGTGACCTTTTTTAAGACGCTCTTTATCCATCGTCCAGCCTTGATTTGTATAGTCCTTAATGATTTCTCCTGCCCATTTGCGGAAGCGTACCGCACGGTCATTATTGACCTTGAAACCAACAGCAATTATCATTTGAAGATTATAATGTTTAGTTTTATACTTTTTACCATCTGCTGCAGTTATAAAGTATTTCTTTATAACTGCTTCTTCCACTAATTCACCATCATCCAATATTTTTTTAATATGTTGCCCTACATTTTGAATCGATACGTCATAAAGTTCTGCCATCATCTTCTGTGTTAACCAAAAGTTTTCATCTTCATAAAGCATCTCGATACTATCTGCATTGTTACCCATAGCTGCAGCATAGGTTAAATACTCCGCTACGGAGCTGTGTATGGTTATTTCATTCTTTTTTTTGGTATAATTTTCTCCTTTACGAGAAAACACATAAATCTGTGAATTGATGGAATTACACTTTTGTCCAATCCTCGCAAAAGCCCATAGAATAAGGCTTTTCAGACTTACTTCCTTGACATCAACACTACCGTCTCAACGTGTTTTGAGATGAGGGGATAGCTGTCAAAAATTATTCGCTTGAATATTCTTATTACATAATCTCTGTGAGGGAAGATATCCACTGAGAGCTTTCGTATGTGGGAACATATCTACTATCCTAGGTTATCTTAGATTATCTGCTACTCTTTGTATTTCCAGCAGTATCCTCCAGCATGTTTCTGAACTCCATTTGCAGCATCCCTAATACTTTTTGAGTTAATGCCAACTTCTTTTACAGCAGAAGCTATAGTATCGAATTCTTTTATTATTGTTCCATCATCAGTCATTTGAATAATCTGTCTTCCACGCCTCTTGCTAGGCTCACTAATCGCATCCTCTTTTTTGTTCGCTTTTAGAAAATCAGATTTTTCCTTAGCTATCCGCTCTGCCTCTTGTTTAGCAAATAATAGCTTAATTGCCTTATCCCTACGAGCCTCTAAAGTACCAACATCGTGCCGTGTTTTACGCATAATTCCTTCATCAAGAATGAGAATTTCATTATCGTAATCCTTAATTTTTCGATAAGCTTTAGCATAAGAATCATATAGCGCAGGAGCATCATAGCCGTTATATCGAGCTTTATCAAAAAGTGCAATAGCTTCATCTACTTTGCCATTTTTCCTAGCAGTTTCTCCACGTTCCCAATATGGATAACCTGCATCAAATCCTTTCTCCCAATTCCCTATATTTCGTATCTTGTTTAATGAAACTCGATTATGCAACACGTTAATAATTACATCTTCTCTAGATATCACTTTTTCAATATTTAGGTTAACTTCAGTCTCATCATATCCACGATTTTTTGCATCGAATAATAACTCTTTCATCGCTGATTTTGAAATAGATTTCAGCATACTAAGGCTTTGCTCTGCTTCTTTTTTAGTATAATTACTAACACTCATATATTCATTCATAGAATTATAACAATCGCTATAAGCACTGAAAATATAATTTGAAAGAGGCGTTAAGTCAAAGGGGCTACGAAAATAGACTCGCACATTTGTTGTACCGCCTTCACTTACAGTACAAGGTTCTATAGGTAAATCAATTCCATTTGTAGCATCTTTTCTAATAATGATGTAATTTCCCTTCTTAGCAAACTTAAACTTTAAGAATGTATANNTCCTTTTTTCTCAATAATATCTTGAATAAAAGCACAAACTTCAAGTTCTTTTATGTCTGGAGTCATCTTTTCTATTTGCTTTTTTTGTTCTTCCAACAACTCCTCAATAATATCTAAAACACCCCAAAGGATCTTTCCACATATATCTGCATCTGATTCCGCTCTATGGGCAGTGTCATTTTTTAATCCGAAATATTCCGCTACAGTCTCTTGCTTATGATTTACAATGCCTTTTATATGTTTTCTAGAGAGACTCAGCGTATCAACATACTTAATTTTTGCATCATACCCAAGCCTAGAAAATGTGTTACTTAAAAATCCAAAATCGAAATTTGCATTGTGTGCACACATAGCGATTTTTCCATCTAGTGCATCTCCCAAAAATTCTACCAACCGGGGGTAAACTTCCTGCTCACTTGGAGCAGAGTTTAGCATTTCATTATTTATATTATTTATAGCCGAAGCTGAGGATGTAATTCTAACTTTTGGATTGACAAGAGTTCCGAATGATTGAATTGGAACTCCTTCTTCAAATAGCACTGCACCAATCTCTACAATTCTATCTGAAGAAGAATTTAGGCCAGTTGTTTCCACATCAAAAGCGATAAAAGTTTTACGAATCTCATCTACATTTGATATGTCCACATCCAATTTTTCAGCAAAAACTTTACCAGTACGAAAGGGACTAGAAACCAGCTGATGATCAACTTGCTTACTAACCTTTCCTTGTTTTTTCTTTAGAAAATCAAATAATCCCACTATTATTTCCTCCCTCACTAATTTTATCCAGACTCGCTTTTTACGATGCCTTTTTCTTATATTCTACCTATTCGCATACCACAAGAAGTGATCTAACTTTCTTCTTCTAAAAGGAATGTGTATATTATTTTCATCAAGTAGTTTTCCAACACATTCGTTAAATGTCTTGTAATCAAAACTTCTTCGCCACGTATCAATCTTATTCGTAGTTAGTCCTTGGATATAGTGCGGAAGAGTATTTTTAACGATGCCATCAAAGATGGAGTAATCATCTCTCCCATACACTTCCACGTTATGATATGTACAGTACTTGGATGCAAATGAGAACATATTAACTGCACCAATGTTCCTTGCGATAATATTTACCAGTTCAGGAGCTCCTTTTGCCAACCGATCATCAAAATTAGGAATCTCCAGAATTACTTTAGCCAAATCATATAAAGACAACCTGCTCTTATATTGAGAAAGATGCGTTGAATTTGTTACATCAATTACCGCAATCTTCATCGCAATAGTATTTAAATCATTATGAAGAGGAAATGCATTCATAACATCATGAATTATTAGACCTTCTTTTCCATAATTAGAGCTTGCACCTACAAATTTATGCTGTTTCTCAATATTCTCTTCTGTTAAAGGTAGGTATTTCTGTTTATGGATTGTTTCCCTTATAGTTTTTTCTTTACTTGAACCAAGCCTAAGAACCTTGTCAATGCACCAATATGTAGTTGCTCCTTTTATAGGGGAAATATCATTCTGGTTAAGATATTCTTTTAATAAACTCAGTTGTTTTCCTTCTGGAATAGTGCCAGATTTCGTTTCTATGATATGAGGTTGTGGTTTGGCAGTACCTTCATTAGCAGCAAATACAGCATACTCAACATCATTTATTGTTATGGTTTTCAATACAAATCACACCTCCTAATTACTTGTTTTTATTTCATCACCATCAGGTAAAATAAATGCCTGCTCAAACCTGACGCCCAGTACATCTGCGATGGCTTTCAATTCATCCAAGGTTACCGTTTCTCGTTTTAATTTTTTGTTGAAATTCTGTGGAGTCTGAACAATACGTCTAGCAAGTTCAGAAACGCTTATATTCATTTGCTTGCACAGTTCTTTAATCATTTCTGCCGTAGTCATACAGCACCTCCAAGTTTACACTAAGAATAGTATAAACCACTTGGTTGATATATACAATAGTCATTAAAATATTATTATAATCAGCAAACAAAAGAAAACCCACAACTCTACTGTAGAGTCATGGACTGTTTACTTCTGGTTTTCATATTTCCATTTCAATGCCAGATTTAAAGGATATGACGAAGTGTTCTTCATAGACTGTAACGCTCTGGATTATCTTTCTTATCCTATGTGTTAGGATAGTTGTCGTAAAGTAAAAACTGAAATCTATCACTTTTTATACGTGATAATAATTCCTACAAGAGAAACTAAAAAAGCAATCGGTGCAAGTCTTACAAAAACAAATTCAAACCCATGCATGATTGTTCCTGCAACCGCTAACTCAGGATCATTGTAATTCCAATCCAAATAAGAACCGTTTATAACTACAAAAGCAGCAAAAGCCATAACAATTAGTGCACATATTGAAATGAGTATCCATCGAATGGCTTTTACTTTTGCACTACTTCTCTTTGCAAGCTGTAGATTAATCACCTCCAGCTTTTCAGAAATAGCCTTTAAGTCATCTGTAGTTGGTTCCGTTACAGGTTCTCCAAGTAATTCACTTACAGTAGTATCCAATTCATCCGCCAATGAAATCAACGTACTGGAGTCTGGAACTGATAAACCGTTCTCCCACTTGGATACGGTCTGCCTTACCACATTCAGTTTGATTGCAAGTTCTTCCTGCGATAGTCCTTTTGATTTTCTAAGATTTTTTATGTTTTCGTTCAACATAGTCTGTGCCTCCTTGTTTTTGATAGCACCATTCTATAGTCAAAAGAGCCGTTGCCACAAGCAATGCATATTAACATCAGCTTATTGATGGGCATTTATGCTAAAATTCCAGTCTATCTCTCTTGGCAATAGTTATCTTGTCTCCACCTAAGCCCGAGACATCAGTACTACCGTCTCAACGTGTTTAGTCCCTGGGAAGTTATCATAACCTTTTAAATAAGTGGGTTCATAGCCATACTGACCGAACTGTTCTAGATTGATAAATAGCGTCTTAGGATTGCAGGATATGTATAATATTTCATCCATACCATATTTAACAAGTTGATCTACTACCTTAGGATGCATTCCAACTCTTGGAGGATCAACAACTATAACTTCTGGTTTTTCTTCTAATTTATCAAGTTCTTTTAGTACATCGCCGCATATAAATTTGCAATTTTTAAGACCGTTACTTATAGCATTTTCTTTAGCTGACTTAACGGCGTCTTCAGATATTTCAATGCCATATACTTTAGCTGCTTTTTCGGCTAACACCTGGCTTATTGTCCCTGTTCCGCAGTAGAGGTCATATACTATTTTATCTTCAAAATCCGGAATAAGCTCTTTAGCATCAGTGTATAGTTTTTCTACAGCTTCAACATTAGTCTGGAAAAATGAAAAAATACTAACTTTAAATACAAGGCCCATTATTTTCTCGTAATAATAATCTCTGCCGTCTAAAACTCTAAGCTCATCACAATATACTGCATCAGCAACATT
>LFRM01403145.1_pt1 | contig 13572 bp, 11 predicted proteins | sample 618341 | NCBI WGS metagenome assembly LFRM01 (sample SAMN03654438, study PRJNA283298) | anaerobic digester metagenome | isolation source: pool of bioreactors CSTR01a, CSTR02a, and CSTR03a thermophilic anaerobic... | place: Denmark: Kgs. Lyngby | collected 2014-05-21 | reverse complement strand
CCCAAATCGTTTCGTCTCCTCTTTGGAGGGATTATCTCTTTCAATGTCATTTGGTGGTTGTTGGCTGTTGTTTTCAACAACAAAGCCCTCCCCAATCCATTGGATGTGTACGCCACCCTCCCCAAAACACTCTCGCAGGGTATGTTTGATCACTCCGTGGCCAGTTTGCGCCGTATATTCATTGGAGTGTTCATTGCTTTGGTATTGGGCATGGCTGGAGGCTTATTGACAGGCCTTAGCAAACAAGCCAATAAGTTGCTCAATCCTCTATTGTATCTATCTTATCCTGTTCCGAAGCTTGCTTTATTGCCAGTGGTGATGATTTTGTTTGGGATTGGCGAAACTACAAAGATTGTGATGATTGTTTTGATTATTGTGTTCCAACTCGTCATATCCATTCGCGATGCCATCAGGAATATTGATAAAGAAAACTACTATGTGCTCTCTACCCTTGGAGCCTCTAAGTGGCAACAGATAATACATGTGGTGTTGCCCGCCATTCTACCCGAAACCCTTTCGGCTCTGCGTGTTACGGTTGGAATTGCCACTTCGGTGCTGTTTGTGACCGAAACCTTTGGCACTGACAAAGGATTAGGCTTTTTCATTGTAGATGCTTGGATGCGTATCGATTACCTTACCATGTATGCAGGCATCGTGATGCTTTCCATTATTGGGTCGCTGCTCTTTATATTGCTTGACATAACGGATACCATGTTTTGTAAGTGGAGCAAATTGAGGAGTGGGAATTGAGATAAATTACGAATTACGAATTTCGAAACAACAAACTTCTACCACTCACTATACGGATTCTTCACCAACATAGAGTTGTAATACCGCACATCGTGCGTAACTTCCTTGCCCAACCAATCGGGTTTTTCAAACACCTCGTCTTCCGATTGTAGTTCTACTTCGGCCATCAAAAGACCCTCGTTGCTTCCATAGAATTCATCCACTTCAAATATATGTGCACCCACTTTCACCAAATAACGGGTTTTCTCTATGATTTCTTTCTCGCAAAATTGCAACATATCTTCGGCATCACTCACAGGAATCTCTTTTTCCCACTCATAACGTGTGAGCCCATTGCCCGAAACCGTGCTTTTTACAGTGATGTAGGCAAAGTCGCCTTTTATGCGGATGCGCACCACTCGTTTGGGTACCGATGAGAGGTAGCCTTGCACTATGCGCCAATGAGTAAAGGCTTGCGATTTGTATTCGCCGGTCACTAAAAACTTTCGTTCTATTTCGTAATTCATGTCAATGTGGGTTTATGGGAGTGAAACTGTCTTATCAACAAACAAAAATAGGCATTGTTCTTGTAAAAAAGAGTGTTCCGCTCACACAAATGTCAATTTGTAAATAACGGAGTGTCATTACTTCCAATTCAAATAAAAAAAGACCATTAAAAAGGTGGAAATTAAATCAACAGTGGAGGAAGGGGCAATCATGACAGGAAAATAGCATCTACCACAAAATGAATCTTTAATACTATAAAAAGGTTGTTTTATGATAAGAATTAGCACTGAAAATGGTATGAAAATTAAATATTTCAATCAAAACAAATGAAAATCTATTCAGAAATGAGATTTTATATCCAAAAATAGACTTTTAAGACAGAAATAGTGAAAAATGTGTGCCATAAAAGAATGCAAACGGGGTTGAAAACCATATTCCCCATCGTGGATACAAGTTTCATCTGTTTAAAGGATTTTGCAGGCAATGAAATGATGATACTTGCTGTGTGGCTACAAAGGTATTATAAAATGCATGGAATTCTCGACTATTTTCCCTTGTCTCTTGTCCCTATTTTCTAATACCACTGCATATTTTCATACTGCGAACTGCGTTGTTCGTATTTGAGGTCTTGCAATAATGAAGATTTGGCTCTGATCATGAAGTTGTATGATTTGTATGGGCCAATGGGGATGAAGCTTGCCGACATGCTCCAGCAGTGCAAGTCGCGTGTGAGTGTGCAGTTGACATAGGTAAATTTACTGAGGTCGAAGTTATAATCGGTGTTGAATGTAAAGTTCCAATTGGTGGTGGGTTGCAACGAACCGCTAATTCCCAAACTGTGAGTGAGACGGCCTTTGTACTCTATCTTTTCGAAATCGAAATCGCCATAATTGTATCTCAACGAGTAATTGAGCGATAGATTCCAATTGACTGCTGTTTTCATGTATCCATATTGGTCATACTCTTTGTTGTCAGCAGTTTGTTCAAACACACTTTCGGGCACGTCTCTTGGATTTTCGTATTCGGGTTCTGTGCCCAGCGTTCCATCATCTACTTTGTTATCAGCTGTTCCCTTGTCTTTATCTTTGTCATCATCTTTCCCGCCAAACAACTTGCTGAATGTATCTTGATTGATAGAATAGGCAAATGATGTGCCAGTGCTATAGAGGCGTCCAAAGCCTTTTCCATTCAATATTCTCAGTTTATCTACATGTACAGGCCTTCCATTCTCGTTCACCTCATACATATAAGGATCCCATGTTGCATTCAGGCTCAGAGTATAAGATTTCGATAGTTTCAGTCGCATATTAGAGTTTATCATGCTCCATTTCATGCTGTCGGCCATCATATTATAACTAAAGTTGATGCCCAAATCATCTATAAGACTCACTTTTTTAAAGCCTGTTGAGTCGCTCTCAGAGCGGATTTTCATCTCAAGATTGTTCTTAAAATCGAACCCAATATTACCTTGCTCGCCTTGTGATGGAGCACCAAACATCATGCGCGAATAGGGCGAGTAGGTGTAGTCTATATCTTCGCCATACTCATTTCTATAAGTATATGTTTCGTAAAAATTATAGCGGGGAGCACCAAAGTCTGGTCTATAGCTCATACTGATGCTTGGGGTGAATACGTGACGAATGGCTTGTACTTTATCGCCAAACATCTTCAAGGGTTTGTACATTCCGTAGAGTTTTGTATTCACGCTTACCGAAGCGCTATAATCGTAGACGCGGTTAAATCCATAAATGGTGTCTGATACAACATGTCGTTGAGTAACAGGATCCCACTCTTGCGTCTCTTTGCCAGTATACCAACGCTCGTTGTAATTAAACGAAGGAGAAATATTGATATAATCCATTATGCTAAAAGTTGCACTCACAGGAATGCTATGGCGCATACCATTTTGCCAGTCTTTGATGATATTGGCTTTCATAAACTCACTCTCTTTTGTATTAATGGAGTTACGAAATTCTCCAGAGTAGCTCATCGTTATTTTTTCGAACCATTTCTCTTGACCCACCGCATCTTTGCGTTTGAATGGGTAGATTCGGCTCATATTTGCAGATATATTGGGCAATGTTGCCGAAATAGTGGAGTCGCGCGACACTTGGTTCACACTTGCCGATGCCGATATGTTGAAAGGCGAGTTTGGGAATCGCTGTGTAAGATTGACGGTAGAGCTCTTTGTATTGTTGGTAGCCTCTCTGCTATAGCGCGATACCATGTTGCGCTGATTGTAAGAGCTGGTGGAGTAGTTTACACTTGCCGATAGTGTTCTATACATATTGGCTTTTGGGTCTTGCGAGTGCGTCCAACTCAATCTAAAGTCGGTAGAGGTAGAATAGTCGGGCATACCTTTATCACCCAGTATTGTTTTTAGATAATTGGCATTCACGTTTCCCGAAAACTTGTAGCGCTTTCTATAGTTTGATTGCAAACCCAATCCCCACGATCCTTTGGTGTATATCTCTCCTGTTGCGGCCAAGTCGACGTAGTCGCTGATTGCAAAATAATATCCACCATTGTGCAGGTAAAAACCACGCTCCATCTCGTCACCATAGGATGGCATGATAATGCCCGATGAATAAGTCTCATTGAAGGGAAAAAATGCAAAAGGGAGCACTAATGGAAACAAGGGCACATCGGCTACAACCAGCCATGCTGGGCCAGTCACTACGTCTTCGCCGGGTCTCACTTTGGCTTTAGAAAGATTGAGGTAGAAGTGCGGATGGTCGTGTAAATCGCAAGTAGTGTATTTTGCATTCAGCATATAGAATGAGTTGTCGTCATTCTTTTTGGCTTGGTTGGCCACAATATATCCCTCGCCTTGCTCCGTCACTACATCTTGAATGAAGGCTCTCTCGGTTTTGAAGTTGTATCTCACACCCTTCATCTCATATTGTGTGCCTTTGTCATCAAATGTGGGAAATCCAAACTGCTTGCCCACCGAGTCTAAACCAAACGTAGCTCCAATGAGGCTGCTGTCCATATCCATCGTGATGAGCTCTCCTTTGATGGCAATATCTTGGTATTTTACATCTGCATCGCCATATAAGAAACCTTTATTGTCTTTTGTAAAAACAATTGAGTCTTGAGCCGTGTAAAAAACAGTGCTTTGCAGCGTTTCTTTCTTCTTGGGGATTGTATCTGATGGGATTGTATCTGTTGGCATCAACAAAACTGAATCTGATGGGATGGACAATGTATCTGAAGGATTCAGCCCTAAAGGTTTTTGTGGCAAAGCAATACGCAGAGAATCACCACCAATAGCCTCTGATTGTGAAAGAGATAAGGTAGCGTTCGTAAAGAACGTTATAATGAATATTATACTTATTAAAAGGTGTTTCATCTAAAAGCTTTGATGCGCAAACGTTATGACTCGCAAAACTAATCATTTAAGTATTAACTACCTCAAAAAATATAAAAATAAAACTTAAGACCTTTGCAGGCATGCTTTGTAAAAGCTGGGGGGTGAGGTGTAATGAGTAATGAGAAAATCAATGTCATCCCGACACGAAGTGAGGGATCTGTATAAAGAGTATTTTACTATTACACAGATACTTCATTGCGTTCAGTATGACAGGGTTGTTTTCTCACACCTCACATATCCCACACCTCTATCTAATATTCGCAATAGAGATTACATCGGCAAACACTCCCGCCGCTGTCACAGCAGCTCCGGCGCCATATCCTTTTATCACCATGGGGTGTTCATTGTATCTTTCAGTAGTGATCATAATGATGTTGTTGCTCCCTTCTAAGTCGTAGAACGGATGGCCTCTCTCCACTTCACGTAAAGCCACTTCACACATGTTTCCGTCAGCTTTACTCAAATCGTAAGTTGCTACAAGTCGCAAACGTTTGGCTTCGAGTTCCAATTTTTTGCGGCGCTCTTCAAAACTCTCATCCAATTCGGAAATGGTGTTCCAAAACTCTTCAATTGTTCCATCAAAATATTTTTGCGGAATAAGTGGTATTTTCTTTACATCCAATTGTTCGATGCTACCACCTGCTTCGCGCGAAAGAATAACTAATTTGCGCACTACATCCAATCCGCTCAAATCTGTGCGAGGATCGGGTTCTGCAAACTGTGCATCAACCGACATTTTGATAGCTTTACTAAAAGGAACGTCTTCACTCAACGTATTGAATATAAAATTGAGTGTACCAGAAAGCACTGCCTGTAGTTTTGTTATTTTGTCTCCCGAATTGGTGAGTGAGTTCATTGTATTGATGATGGGCAATCCTGCGCCCACATTGGTTTCAAATAGAAACTTCACTCCGTTGGTTCGTGCTGTTTCTTTCAAGTCGTTGTAGTTTTCAAAAGCCGATGAGGCGGCAATCTTATTGGCCGTAACAATAGATACATTGTTTGACATCAAATCTTTGTACAGCTCTGATATATCTGGGCTGGCGGTGCAATCGACAAACACAGAGTTGAAGATATTCATCTCAAAGATCTCGTCGCATATTGTTTGTGGTGAACTTTTCACTCCGTTTGTCATCAGATTGTTGTAGAAATCATCCAACTCTATGCCATCTCTATTGAAGAGAGCTTTCCTACCATTGGCAATGCCTACCACATTCATGCGCAATTTGTTTTGCTCTTTCAGTGTATCTTGTTGCAGTTTTATCTGGTTGAGCAAGTTACTACCTACAGTTCCTGTGCCTACAATAAAGAGGTTCAACTCTTGATAGGCCGATAGGAAAAACGAATCGTGTATCACATTGAGCGCTTTGCGCAAATTGTCTTTTGTGATTACACACGATATGTTTGTTTCGGATGCTCCTTGCGCTAAAGCCAACATGCTAATGCCGCTTCTGCCCAACGAATCAAAGAATTTGCCTGCAACGCCTGGAACATTTTTCATGTTTTGCCCCACAATGGCAATAGTAGAGAGATTATATTCTACAGTGATTTCGTTGATGCTACCCATTGCTATTTCATGGGCAAACTCTTCGCTCAGTACTTTTTGAGAAAGGGCTGCATCGGGTGTGCTCACTCCTATTGAAGTGCTATTCTCTGATGAGGCTTGCGATACGAGAAACACGCTGATACCATTGAGTGCTAAAGTCTGGAATATGCGATGGTTCACACCAATAATGCCCACCATGCCCAATCCTTGAATGGTGATGAGGGCCGTGTCGCTAATGGACGAAATACCTTTAATAACTTTTCCGTCGTCTTTCGTTTGTTTGCTCAGAATCAATGTCCCTTTGGATGAGGGGTTGAAACTATTTCTCAGTCGTATAGGTATGTTTTTGTGATACACCGGAAAGATAGTGGGCGGATAGATAACCTTGGCCCCAAAGTTGCTCAACTCTATGGCTTCTATATAAGTGAGCTCCTCTATCACATAGGCTGATTGAATAATTTTTGGGTCGGCTGTCATAAAACCATCCACATCGGTCCATATTTCCAAAATAGAAGCATCCAATGCAGCTGCTATAATAGAGGCAGTGTAGTCAGATCCTCCACGTCCAAGATTGGTGATGTCGTTTTCGTCTCTGCTTGAAGAGATAAAACCGGGCACAATGGCAATACAATCTATATCCTTTAGGTGTTCCTTTATCAATTGGTTGGATAGAGGAATATCGGGTATGTGTTTATTAAATTGTTTGGTGGTTTTAATGAACTCTGTAGAGTCATAGAGTTTTGCATTGGGAATGGCTTTGCTCAAAATCAGACTCGATAATCGCTCGCCGTAACTAACAATTTTATCGGATGTTTTTTGTGACAAATCACCAATAAGGTATATTCCTCGCAGTATGTTTTTGAGATCATCTAAGAGAGGTTGCGTCTCTTGATAGAGTTCTTTTTTGACTTCGTCCAGCTCAATGACCTCTTCAATAATCGTGTTGTGATGATTAAGGATGATGTCATAAATCATTTCGTAAGTCTTGTCGGCGCTCAATGCATAATTGGCAGCTTGCAAGAGCTGTTCGGTCACACCATAGAGGGCTGACACAACTATTACTATTGGTTGGCTTTCAGCCCCAATTATATCTTTTACTTTGTATATAGCATCGGAAGTTCCCAAAGAAATTCCGCCAAATTTCATTACTTTCATCTTATTGTCTGTAACGCCTTTAGCGTTACTGTTTTTAGTTCGTTTTTGTGAGTTGAATGTTTTGAGTAGTTGTTTAGTAGTAATTGGATAACTACTAAACTTCCTGTTGCCATCACTGGCAAGTGCAATGAAAACCTATTTGTCCCCTGGGCGGGGCATTCGATAAGAATAAGTAATATAAAGATATATCATAGTTTGTAACATTAATCTTTGCATTCGTTTGTCACACTTTTTATTGCAAAGAGTTACAAAGATAAAGTTTTTATCTAAAAACAACCGTAAAATGAAAGAAAAAGACCATTTATGGAGTTAAACACGTTTTAAATAGACCGAAACCGAACCATCATTCACATTGAAGAACCCTTTGCCATCTTCGCCTATCACGACATCTTCTTCAATGTTGCCCATTTTATCATACCAAGCAGAGCCTGCATAGTCTTCGCCAACAAACATTGGTTTTGTACCCCCCTCGCCATTGCTCATTATCACCACGCAACCATCGGGATGATTTTCGTCTCCTTTTCTTACCCAACCTACCACATTGGGGTGATCAAAATAATCTACTTGTTCTCCATAAGCAAAATCACGACGCACATCCAGCAATTGGTCAATGGTCCATTGATTGTCTTCTTGCGGGTTCTCACCTCCAATACCGTAGTAATCTCCCAAAAACAAGCAGGGATATCCATCTTTTCTCAACAATATTAAGGCGTAGCCTAATGGCTTGAACCACCTTTGAACAAATGATTCTAATGCTTGCGAGGGTTGCGAGTCGTGATTGTCAACAAACGTGACAGTTTTCATTGGATGTTCTGCAACTACACTATTCTCGAATATTTTACGCATATCGAAACCTCCTCCATCTTCTGATGCTTGTTTAAAGTTGAAGTGCAGCGCCACATCAAAAAGATCGATGTTATAATCCACATTGTGAAGATAATCATTGACAACCATCTTATCATAATACCAATATTCGCCAACTGCATAGAAATCTTCTCCAAATTCACCTTTCACATGCTTGATGAGGTCATCAATAAACCAATCGTTGATATGTTTTATTGCGTCAAGACGAACACCATCCACATTGGTTTCATTTATGAACCAACTGATCCATTTTTTTGTCTCTTCATATACATCGGGGTGTTTGTAATCTATATCTGTGAACATGAGATAATCGAAATTGGCAAACTCTTGACTTACAGAATCATCGTTTACATCAATGCCTTTGTTTTCGCCTAAGATTACATATATTGCTTCTTTGTTGTCGCGGTGATTGTAATCGGTAGCGGAGAAATGTTCCCAACTCCATTTAAAGTCTGAGTATTTGTTGTCTCTTCCCGGAAAGTTGAATCGTGTCCAACCTTCTATTTCATAGGGTTCGGTTATTCCTTTGTTGCGATCGTGCGGATCCACTTCTACTACATTAAAGGCTTGCAACTCATCGCCACCGGCTTTATGATTGAGCACAACGTCGGCATATACCATAATGCCATTGTCGTGCAGGGCATCTATACAGTCGTGTAGCTCTTGTTTGGTTCCGTATTTGGTGCGCACAGTTCCTTTTTGATCAAATTCTCCCAAATCGTACAAGTCATAGGCTCCATAACCCACATCGTCAGAACCTGTACCTTTGTAGCAGGGCGGAATCCAAACAGATGTAACTCCCACTTCGCTCAAATGCTGAGCATCTTCTTTTAATCTGTTCCAAAGGTTTCCATCGTTTGGCAAATACCACTCAAAGTATTGCATCATTATTCCGTTTATTCTCATGTTTGTGTTTTATTTAAGTTTCCATCTATAACGTTATACAACAAAGAGGGTTCATGCAAAATGACTAACTATTTCCTTGCAAAGATGAATTATTATCATTATCCATAAATTATTAAACGTTATTGATTATAAATCATCAATATAATGTTACTTTTGTAATAGCAGTCGGTCGGTTTGTCGCAACACATTTAGGTGTGTTGAGGAAAGTCCGGGCAACAAAGAGCACCATATTTCCTAACAGGAAGCTATTTGCGAAGGTAGAGCAACGTAGCAGAAAATAACCGCCACCATCCTTTGAATAAGGAAGGAGGTAAGGGTGAAAAGGTGAGGTAAGAGCTCACCGGGTTTTGCAGCAATGCAGAACGCTGTACGTCTTATGGGTTGCAAGGTCATGTATATCGGATATGTAGGGTTGCTCGCCCGATGCCGAGGGGTGGACCGCTAAAGAGTAATGGTGACATTGCTCGCAGACAAATGACAAACATTTTCTTTTGTTAGAAAATACAGAACCCGGCTTATAGATCGACTGCTTTTTTATTTTTTTTGAAGTGATGATCATGAAAGAAGAAAAAAACAAGAATAAGAAAGATAAGGAGAGCTTTTTTAGCAAACTAAAAGAGAAGATTTCTCGTCTAATTAATTTTCTGACCTATGATATCTGGCGATTAGACTCACAAGATGTTAGCGGAAAACGCAACATTGTGTACAATGGTCTAAAAGCTATCATAATGACTATTCGCAATTCCATGGAATTGCAAATAAATGTATTGGCTGCATCCCTTACCTACCGAACATTACTCTCATTAGTCCCCGGATTAGCAGTTCTTTTTGCAGTAGCACGCGGCTTTGGACTACTTAATATTATTAAAAGTCAGATTTCTACTTATTTCCCTGGACAAGAAGAAATAATGTTGCAAGTCACGGGGTTTATTGATAACTCATTGGAGCATGCTCAAGGAGGTGTTTTTGCTGGAGTTGGTGTAATTGTTTTGCTTTACACTGTTTTTATTCTCTTTTCTGATATAGAAAACAACTTCAATACAATATGGCAATTGAGCAAAGGGCGAACCATACCTCGAAGAATATCCGACTATTTTGCTCTTATGTTTATTATGCCCGTGTTCATTGTTCTCAATAGTGCGCTCACTATTATGATAAGCTCTTCTACAATGTATTTCGATGCATTTAGTTACATCCTCAATCCATTGGTTACACAAGTACTCAATATTCTTCCATTCTTCATTATTATTTTAGTACTTACATTGCTTTATAAGTTTATGCCTAACACCAAGGTTAAGTTTGTAAATGCACTCATTGCAGGCTTGGTGGCAGGTACAGCTTTGCAGATTTTCCAATTGGTATATATAAGTGGTCAGTTGTGGATCACAAAGTACAATGCTATTTATGGTAGTTTTGCGGCTTTGCCACTGTTGTTACTATGGTTGCAATTGTCGTGGAATATTGTTTTGATGGGGGTACAGTTGTCTTTCTCGTTGCAGAACATTCAAAAGTTCTATTTCGAAAAAGAGACTAAGAATATTAGCCGACGGTACAACGATTTCTACACAATTCTTATTACGTCTCTCATTGCCAAGCGTTTTGCAGAAGAAAAATTGCCACTCACAGCAGATGAGATTTCAGAGAAGCATTCTATTCCTATACGATTGACCAACCGAATCATCGACTTGTTGCATGATTTGCAAATGATAGCTCCTACTCCTTGGAGCGAGGATGAGGAGGTGATGGCTTACCAACCTGCCTTCGACATTAACTTGATGAGCGTGAAGTTGCTCATGAGTAAGATTGACACCTATGGATCGGAGAACTTTAGAGTTGATAAAGATGTCAAGTTCAGATCACATTGGGATGCTTTGATGCTTTCTCGCAAAAGTTTTTACAATCCAGAGGACGATCAATTATTGAAAGATTTGTAATTGCCGATTGATATTAAAGACCATGTCTTATTGCTTCAAGCAATATAAATAGTCAGTATCATAATAAGAACACTCATGATTTAACTCTTCAGCTTTGCCATTGCAAAATATGTCCAGTATTTCCCAAAATCTTGGGCTATGGTTCAACTCTATAGTGTGCGCTAATTCGTGTAGTATAACGTACTCTATCAAACGTTCGGGTAGCATCATCAAAAAAAGCGATAGGTTGATGTTTTTTTTATTCGTGCAACTTCCCCAACGCAATTTACTGTTGTTTATTTTGACCTCTCTCACCTGAACATTCATTTTTTTTGCAAAGTAGGCAACTTTTTGGGGTAAAACTCTTTTGGCTTCAATCCGCAAAGCATGAACGATGAGGTCTTTCATGGCAACTTGTACATAATCTTGGTTGATGTCATATTGGGAGGGCACGTCAAGGGTTACAAAGCCATCTTTGAGCAACATGTTTACTTTGTCATTAAACAAAGACTCTCGCGTAATGACTACCTCAAAGGTGTATGCTTTGATAACTGATTGCTCGGTTATCTTTACTATTTCTCTCACTGGTAGTTGTAAAATACGAGGTTTTAAATTGTCGAAATGCAATTTTATTTCGCTTTTTGTCAAACTCATCGGAACTGTCATTTCTACCACATCGTGTCTACGTCGCGCAATAACTTTCTTTGCACGACTGTTTCTCTTTACTACTACAGGACCTAAATCCTTATCAAAAAAATCATCCATAATACAAAAGTATGACTATATATCATAATTGTTGCATCTTTTTTCTATATATTACATATAGTGACAAACAATATTTATCTTTGTAAGAATTTTAAGTGGAAAAATATGAAAATAATTGATTCATTAGAGAGTGTAGGGCAATATGCCGTGCTTTTGAAAAGCACACTTACTTTACCTGATAGGTTTAGAGAATTCTTAAAAGATTTTTTTAAGGAGATGTATAAGCTGGGAGTTAACTCCTTGTGGATTGTCATGATTATCTCATTTTTTATTGGAGCAGTTATGGTAGTGCAGATTGCACTGAATGTTGCATCTCCACTTTTGCCCCGATTCACAGTAGGTGTGGTTTCAAGAGAGATTATACTTTTGGAGTTTTCGTCTACTATAATGTGTTTGATATTGGCCGGAAAGGTTGGATCAAATATCGCTTCCGAAATAGGTACAATGCGCGTGACTGAGCAAATAGATGCATTGGAAATAATGGGTGTGAACTCTGCCAACTATTTGATTTTACCCAAAATAACCGCGTTTGTTGCTTTTATGCCAGTTTTGGTAGTTTTTAGTATGTTTCTTGGTATGATTGGAGGATATGTTATTTGTGTTATTACAAATACGCCACCACCCGAAACTTATATATATGGAATCCAGGCATTTTTCAACGATTTCTTTGTGTGGTATTCAATTGTGAAATCAATGATATTTGGATTTATTATTGCCTCTGTTGCAGCATATTTTGGCTACTATGCAAAGGGAGGCTCATTGGATGTGGGTAAGGCAAGCACAGATTCAGTGGTAATTAATAGCATTTTAATTCTTATTGTCGATTTAGCATTCACACAGTTAGTAATGGGCTAATTAATATTAGATTATGATTGAAGTAAAAAATCTCACAAAATCGTTTGATGGTCGTGTGGTAATTGACGATATAAGTACAAGCTTTAAGAAAGGGCTTGTCAATATGATTATTGGAAGAAGTGGATCGGGTAAAACTGTTCTTCTCAAAAATATAATTGGACTCTTAACTCCCGACCAAGGCGAAGTATTATATGGTGAGAAAGATTTATTGAAAATGCGCTCTCGTGATATAAAGAAGTTGAGGAAAGATATGGGGATGCTTTTCCAAGGTTCAGCACTCTTCGATTCAAAAACGGTGTTGGAAAATGTTTCTTTTCCTTTAGATATTTTTTCTCGTAAAAATAAGAGAGAACGTATCAAAAGAGCCGAGTTCTGTTTAGAACGTGTAGGTCTTGAACATGCTCACGACTTGCTTCCATCAGAAATTAGTGGTGGAATGATGAAACGTGTGGCAATTGCACGCGCTATTGCACTCAACCCTCAATATCTGTTTTGCGATGAGCCTAACTCTGGATTAGACCCCAAAACATCACAATTAATTGATGAGCTTATCAATGATATTACAAAGGATTTTGGAATGACTACAATTGTAGTGACCCACGATATGAATTCTATAATGGATATTGGCGATCATATAATATACATTCAAGAAGGTAAAAAAGAGTGGGAGGGTTCCAAAAAAGATATTATGGATTCTGACAACGAAGCACTCAACGAGTTTGTATTTGCATCAGACTTGTTCAAGAAAGTAAAAGAGGCCGAAAATCAAAAAGAGATAGACAATGTTTAATTAAAATGCACGCAGCGATTTTTCATTAGTTAACTACTATAAACTATCGCTCAAAACATTTTTAAATTTGAGTTGTTATTCAACTGCAAACTAATGTTTGCTTTTTTATTATATATATAATTTAGATTGATCACCTTAGATGGAATAGGCTTAGAGTGATATAATCGTT
>LFRM01234244.1_pt2 | contig 13580 bp, 15 predicted proteins | sample 618341 | NCBI WGS metagenome assembly LFRM01 (sample SAMN03654438, study PRJNA283298) | anaerobic digester metagenome | isolation source: pool of bioreactors CSTR01a, CSTR02a, and CSTR03a thermophilic anaerobic... | place: Denmark: Kgs. Lyngby | collected 2014-05-21 | reverse complement strand
TATTGAGATTGGCGGTATCGCACCCTTAATGAAGCGCTTGCTGGACAAAGGGTTGTTGCATGGCGACTGCTTAACCGTCAACGGTAAAACACTGGCTGAAAATCTTGCGGGTGTAGAAGACTATCCTGCGGGACAGAAAATCATCATGCCATTTGATAAACCGTTAAAAGCGGACAGTCACTTACGCATTCTGCGCGGCAGCCTTGCCCCCACCGGAGCGGTAGCCAAGATCAGTGGACAAGAAGGAATGAGATTTACCGGTAAAGCGCGGGTGTTTAATTCAGAAGAGGAGTCCATGGCCGCTATCTTATCAGGTGCAGTGGTTGCCGGTGATGTGGTGGTGATTCGTTACGAAGGTCCTAAGGGCGGCCCGGGTATGCGTGAAATGCTTTCGCCCACCTCAGCCATTATGGGACGCGGCCTAGGTAATGAAGTAGCGTTAATTACCGACGGTCGTTTTTCGGGTGGCAGTCATGGTTTTGTTGTTGGGCACATCACGCCCGAAGCTATGGTAGGTGGACCGATCGCTGTTATTGAAGACGGAGACACTATTGTGATTGACGCTGAAAAGGATGAAATTAATTTACTTGTCTCGGCAGAAGAAATGCAGCAACGCTTGAGCGCATGGCAAGCCCCAGAACCCAACGTCAAGCGCGGTGTGTTAGCTAAATACGCCAAAACGGTTGGCTCTGCCTCTGAGGGTGCGGTGACGGATGCGTTTTAATATAACGTCCTTAAACGATGCTATTGCAGCGAATTTACAACCTGAGTGTACTTATTATTAATAATCCAGCCAAAACTGATACAAACGGGATCAGCTGTGCCAATTGCCGAGCGTGCTGCTGCCGTTTAGAAGTGATGCTCATTAGCGATACGGGTGTTCCTGATGAGCATGTTGCGGTCGATGAATGGGGAGGCGAAACCATGCTGCGTTTAGACGATGGCTGGTGTTCTGCGCTGGACCGCGATACTTATAGCTGCACTATTTACGAGAACCGACCCTGGATATGTCGAGAGTTTGAAATGGGTTCCCATGAGTGCCTTGAGGAGCGAGAGATCTTGAAGATAGTCCCTTAGCGCTCAGGTAGACACTGCTGCGTTTAGGTGTCTTGCTGGGCAGCGTGACGCATCATCACCCAGCTGGGAATGTCTAGGGTGGTCAGTGTGGCTAGAGTAGAAAAGCCGAATTTTGCATAGAGTTCAACGTTGCTTTGTTTGTCTGTTTCTAGGTAGAGGTTGTCCTCCTGGCCTTGGCTGCAGGCAAACTCAATCAGTTGTGTGCCGATGCCCTGTCCTTGCCATGCGGGCGCTACCGACAGTGGACCAAGGTGCCAGTGGGGTGTGGTTGGGTCGATGCGAGCCCAGGTACTTAGCCACGCAACCAGCCGCGCCGTACCGGCAGGGCTATTTGAGGTCAGTAGAGTTGGCAGCAAGCGCAGCAAGTCGAGCATTGAGGGCTGGCAGTGCCCCGGAGGTAACATGCCCAGTACACCAATCAAACACTCATCGTTAAAAATCCCATACAAATACCCTTTGCGGTACAGGTAGTTGAGCATTCCCGGAAAAAAGCGCTGCAGCCGCTGCTGGCGTAATGTGGCAACAGTACCAAACACTCTAATGTGAATAGGATTATCGCGCATGGCCTCAGCACAAAGCTTTGCCGCCGCGGGTAGGTCGCTTTTACGCAGTGGCTGAATGTCGTACGGCTGAGTAGTCATAGCAGTGCTCCTTACGATGAGTGTACAGCTTAGTCATTGGTCTGCAATAAGCACTTAGGCAGGGGGTGATTGGGTTTGAGTGCGACTTGGCTGATCGGTTATGTGTAAACTTAAGTTGAGCTTGGTACGATTTAGGAGCTAGATATGGCAGGCGGTTGGACACGTGATGGTGCAGTGCAGGATCAAATCGACGCCAGTATTGAAGATGCAGTGCAGCAAGCAAGAAGTAATTTACAATCTGGAGAAAGCGCTCAGGTTTGTGAGGATTGTGATGCCAGCATTCCAGAAGCAAGACGCGCCGCAGTTCCGGGCGTGCGGCTGTGCATAACCTGTCAATCAGCCGCTGAGCAGGACGAGGTTGCCGTGGGCGGTATTAATCGTCGAGGCAGTAAAGACAGTCAATTACGCTGAACGCGCTTAACCGTGCAGATTTTTAACCCATGGGGTCACGATGCAAACAGTATCTATTTTGGTGGATGTGCAAAACGTCTACTACACAACTCGGCAAGCCTTTGGTCGCAACTTTGATTACAACAAATTTTGGGCCCATGCGACCCATAACAGAAAGGTGGTAAAAGCCGTTGCTTATGCGATTGAGCGTGGAGACGAAAAACAAAAGCAATTTCAAAATATTCTCAAAGCTATCGGTTTTGAAGTAAAGCTAAAGCCCTATATACAGCGCGCCGATGGCTCTGCAAAGGGTGACTGGGATGTGGGCCTGGCGCTGGATGCCATGGAGTTTGCCGAGCTAAGTGATACGGTTGTTTTAGTATCAGGTGATGGTGATTTTGATTTGCTGGTCGAGAGAATAAGACGCAAAAAAGACACGGCGGTAGAGGTCTATGGCGTTAAAAAGCTAACCGCGGATTCATTAATCCAGGCGGCAAGCAAATTTATTCCCATAGACTCAAGCTTGTTGCTTAATTGAATGGATTTGGCTACGTAAATCGGCGCGCATACAATCAAGTTGATGTTAAGCTAGGCTCTGAAAGTGATGCTGTGCAATATGTCAGCGCTCTGTTTGAATGTATCAGTGAATAAGGTCGAGAGAATGAACGAAGAGCCCATAATCTATGATAGGTTTTCGTGTAATAAATGCGCAGATAAAGGCAGCTTGGATTTTGATTTCACCATGGCATTTCAACCCATTATAAACTGCTTAAACATTTTTTCAGATCTCAATATCCGCCCCTTGGCTGAAGGTGTCGAAACCCAAGGCGAGATGCGCTGGCTACGCGACGCTGGCATTGAGCTAATGCAGGGCTACCTGTTTGCCAGCCCGGGCTTTGAATGCTTACCAGCGGTTGATTTTAGCCAAATAAATTAAGTTGATACTGTGACCGTTATGGCTGCAGTATTTATAAAATAAGGACGTGTACGCGATACCTATGAAAGCTCTTCTAAATCAAAAAAGCGTTAAAAACGAGCAGGCATTAAGAGCCATCGCCCATATGCCAACCAGCAGCTTGGCTGTTTTAATGGATAAGGACTTTGCGCAGAGTTTAACGGATGACGACTTTATGCGTATTGCTGTGTTGCTGGCGCAAAAGAGCTATGACGAAGGCGGCTGCCCAATTGGTGCGGTAATAGTAGATAACACGACCAAGCAAATCCTTGGCAAGGGTCATAACACGTTGGTGCAAGATAACCATCCGTACAGCCATGGTGAAACATCGGCAATCAAGGATGCAGGGCGAATTGATTTTAGTGACACCACGCTTTATACCAGTCTGAGTCCCTGCGAGGTTTGCGCAACGTTGTTGTCTTTACGTGGCTTTAACCGCGTGGTCGTTGGTGACGTTACCAATGCTTCGGGCACTGAAGTATTCTTGCAGGAGCGTGGTATTCAGCTTGATATCCTCGAAGATGAGCAAGGAATAGCCTTGTACGCACGCTTTTGCTCGCAAAAGCCAGAACTAGAATTGGAAGATTGGCAGGGAGTCAGTGCTTGCCGCTCTATTGCTAACGCTAGGCCTTTAACGTAAGTATTGTGCGGCAGCCGGACCAATCCAGGGCAAAATTATCTCAATGTAATGCCTTATAAGTGCAGATCGGTTAATCTGGCTACTCTATAAAATTGTAGATTCGTTTTAGGAGAACTATCATGTTACCAGCCAATATGCCTGTTGATGAATTTACCACCCCTGACCCCATTACTGTCACCGAAGACATGAACATAGAAGAGCTGAATACATTGATGAGTGAGCATGCAATTCGTCACTTACCCGTTTTGCGCGATGGTGTGGCAGTGGGCGTGATCAGCGATCGTGATGTACGTCTGTGTGCCGGCTTGTCGTTGGCGGAAAGATTTCAAGTAAGTGCAGGCGATATAATGTCACCTGAACCTTTAACCGTGAGTTCCACCACTGCGCTGGATGAGGTGGCGTTTCTTATGTCTGAGAACAAAATAGGCAGTGTGATTGTTCTGGAAGATGGTCAGTTTCTGGGTATCTTTACCGCTACCGATGCCTTAAATGCATTGATTGAAATAATTCGCAGTATGCCGCAGAGCTGTTCAGGCAGTTAAACAGGTTAGTAGTGTGGGAAAATAGCTTGCACGTAGTGAGTTGAAGAATACATTTTTTACTGTTGGCTAACCCAAGGCTATTTGATTTAAATCTGGTTTTACCATAATAAAAAAAGTAAAATACTTTGAAAGTATACAAAGCTGCACGATAGCTATTGCTTTGTTTAAATTTTTCGAAGCTAAACTTGTATGCAATGGATGCGTCAGTAGATAGGCTTTTCATGCTGGGGTTTTAGCTCCTTGAAAAACATTATCCTGCAGTATCGCTATTGGCCTATTCCTATTTTGTTTTGGGCTGCTCTGGTGTTGGGGTCTTTTGTGTGGAACCGCGCACAGCTGGAGCACAAGGTGTTTGAGTTAGCGAATGACCGCGCCTACTTTGTGTTTAAGATGGTTGAATCCGTGCGCTTATGGAATACACAGCACGGTGGGGTCTATGCCCCTGTTGATGAAGCCACGCCACCTAATCCCTATCTAACAATACCCGAGCGCGATATCTCTACCCCTTCAGGTAAAGCGCTCACCCTGATCAACCCAGCCTATATGACACGCCAACTTACCGGTGTGGTAGAAGCGCTGAGTGGGTTGCGTTTGAATTTAACCAGTTTGCAACCGCTTAATCCCAATAATCAACCAGATGTTTGGGAGCGCGTGCAACTGGAAAAGTTTGAGCAAAAAGCGCAAGACATAAGCGAAATTATAGGTCAAGGACGTGATGCTTCCTTTCGCTTTATCGCACCTCTGCGTGTTGAAAAGCTGTGTTTAAAATGCCATGAACATCAAGGCTATAAGCTTGGTGATATTCGTGGCGGGCTGAGTGTCTCTTTTCCGGTTGAACCGTTGTTCTTGGCAGAAGCGGAGCAACTGCGCAGTATTGGTCTGACGCATGTGCTTGTTTGGTTAATACTGTCCATGCTGACGCTGGTTACCCTGTCACGTTATCGTCATCAACTGCTGACGCTAGAAGCGGCTAAAACACAGACCGAGAAACTGGTGGAGCAGCGTACCGCTGAGTTACGTACACAAGTGAGTGAGCGCACGCAAGCAGAAGCTCAGTTGCGCTTGTTTATAGAGTCTGCCGGTGAAGGGATTATCGGTATGAATGGGCAAGGCTTGTGCACTCTGGTTAACCCTGAAGCCATGCGCATGCTGGGTATGCACAAGGCTGAAGAATTATTGGGTAAATCAGTGCACGACGTGATTCACCACAGCATGGCGGATGGCCAAATGCACGAATTCGATGATTGCCCGCTGTATGATACGTTGCGCTCAGGGCGCATCATCCATGACGATACAGATATTTTTTGGCGCATGGATGGCAGTAGTTTTCCGGTGGAATACCGCTCGCGCCCTTTGTTTGTGCAAGGGCATGTATTGGGTGCGGTATTAAGCTTCAGTGATATAACAGAGCGCAAGCAAGCCGAGGCGCAGCTGCTTAAATTATCGAGTGCAGTAGAGCATATTCCAGCAGCGGCCATTATTACTGATATTGATGGTGTTATTGAGTATGTAAACCCAAGTTTCGAGGCTATGAGCGGTTATCAGACAGAAGAGGTCATTGGCAAAAATCCGCGTATTTGGCAGTCAGGACATACTACGACAGAAACTTACCAGCAAATGTGGTCAACCTTAAAGGGGGGCGATGTGTGGCAGGGTGAGGTGTTGAATAAAACTAAAGACGGTCAACTGTTCTGGGAAATGGCACGTATATCACCGATTAAAAATGAAGATGGGGTTATTACTCATTTTGTTGCGATAAAAGAAGATATCACTGAGCGAAAGCGGCATGAGCAACAAATATGGCATCAGGCCCATCATGACAGCCTGACGCATTTACCTAATCGTGAGTTGTTTGTTCATGAGTTAAAAAAGGCCATTGCAACCGCCGCGCAGGAAAATACCTTGCTGGCTTTGCTTTATATCGACTTGGATGGCTTTAAGGCGGTCAATGATGAGTACGGTCATGCTACGGGCGATGAGTTACTGGTGAAAGCGGCCAAGAGGTTGTCAGCCTGTGTGCGCGATACGGACAATGTTGCGCGTCTTGGTGGAGATGAGTTTACTGTGACGCTGGCAGGCATTTTAGAGCGTTCTGCGGCGCAGCATGTGGCCAAGAAAATTGTTCATTCATTGGCGCAGCCATTTCAACTAGAGCATGTCAGCGTGAGTATCTCAGCTTCGGTTGGTGTGGCGCTGTTTCCAAGTGATGCGCAAACCCCCGATGAGCTTATTGACTGTGCGGACAGTGCAATGTATCAGGCTAAACAGGCAGGCCGTAATAATTTTTGCTGCTATAAAGCGAATTAATCTGTGCAGATAGCCTTGTGGGAGCATCGTTCTTGTAGGGGCACTGTTCTTGTGGGGGCGCAGCTTCTGCGCGATGCGAGCGATAAAACCAACGCAAATGCTGCCGGAAAACCCACCTGCTTTTGGCGATGGGGACGAGCAGTAAGCTTCAGCGCTGCAGGTTAATCCCAATCGCGCAAAAGTTGCGCTCCCACCAAAACTGTTACGCGTGTTGCTACACCTGCCAACACCGTGCCGTCTAACACACAGCTGTCGCAGGTATGACCTGTTCCTACCGAGGGTTGCGTTCCAAAGCATTGCTCCAACAGTCGCTTTAACAATATGCCCCGGCCGTCATATGCCTGTATGATCGACTGCGCGATAATTTTTTATAATCCTTCCTACGTTTTTATTATTGAGTGTTTTGTTACTTATGTCTTTACCTGCCCATCATTTAGAATTATTAAGTCCTGCACGCGATGTGGAAATCGCGCAACAAGCTATTTTGCATGGTGCTGATGCGGTGTATATCGGTGGGCCAGGCTTTGGTGCACGTCATAATGCTAGTAACTCGGTGGTTGATATTGCAAGATTAACGGAGTTTGCTCACCGCTATCACGCCAAGGTATTTGTCACGCTGAATACCATTTTGCATGACGATGAGCTTGAGCCAGCGCAGCAGCAGATTATCCAGCTGTACGATGCAGGCGTCGATGCATTAATCGTGCAGGACATGGGCGTGTTACAGCTAGACATTCCGCCGATTGAGCTACACGCCAGTACCCAGTGTGATATCCGCACATTAGAAAAGGCACAGTTTTTATCGCAAGTGGGGTTTTCACAATTAGTGCTGGCGCGAGAGTTGAACTTGCAAGAAATTCAAACCATTAGCCAGTCAGTAGACGCAAGCATTGAGTTTTTTATTCATGGCGCATTATGTGTAGCCTTTTCAGGGCAGTGCAATATTTCCCACGCGCAAACTGGGCGCAGCGCAAACCGTGGGGATTGCTCACAGGCTTGCCGGTTGCCTTACACTCTTAAAGATGATCAAGGGCGTGTGGTCGCCTTTGAGAAACACTTGTTGTCTATGAAGGATAATAATCAGACAGCCAATTTGCATCACCTAGTCGATGCAGGCGTGCGCTCCTTTAAGATCGAGGGGCGCTACAAGGATATGGGCTATGTGAAAAATATCACCGCTCATTACCGTCAGTTGCTCGATGCCATCTTGACGGAGCGCCCTGAATTAGTGCGTGCCTCTAGTGGCGTTACCGAATACTTCTTTACCCCTGACCCAGAGCAAAGCTTTCATCGCGGCAGCACGGATTACTTTGTTAATGAACGTAAAACAGATATTGGCGCTTTTGATTCGCCCAAATTTGTCGGTTTGCCAGTGGGCGAAATTTTAACCGCAGGCAAAAAATCCCTGCAGGTGCAGACAACAGTGCCTTTAGCCAACGGTGACGGTTTGAATGTGTTGCATAAACGTGAGGTGATTGGATTTCGCGTGAATACCGTTCAGCAGCTGGTGCAGTATGAACAAGACGGTCAGGAGTTTTGGCAGTATCAGTTGGTACCTAATGAAATGCCGGCAGAGTTTGCACGGGTGAAACTACCCTGTGCACTCAATCGCAATATGGATCACAACTGGCAGCAAGCGCTCACGAAAAAGTCTGCTGAACGACGCGTATCCGTACGCTGGCAATTGCAGTTGGATGCTGAACGTCTGTTGGCAAGAGTGGAGAGTGAGGAGGGTGCTGCGGCGGTCGTTGAGCTGGCTGGCCCTTTTGGTGTCGCGAAAGATGCGCAGAAAAGCCTGCAGCAATTGGAAGAGCTGTTTAGTCAGTTAGGTAACACCATTTATCATAGCGAATCAGTGCAAGTAGATGCGGCGCAGGCTTGGTTTATTCCGGCATCACAATTAAAAACTTTGCGCCGCGAGGCGATTGAACGACTTGAGCAAGCGCGTTTAGTAGCACGCCCTCGAGGTGGACGCAAAGCGGTAAGCACGCCACCACCGGTTTACCCAGATACACAGTTATCTTTTTTAGCTAACGTGTATAACGCCAAAGCGCGCGAGTTTTACCATCAGTATGGTGTTCAGCTGATTGAGGCGGCCTATGAAGCGCACGAGCAGAAGGGTGATGTGCCGGTAATGATAACCAAGCATTGCCTGCGCTACTCTTTTAATCTGTGCCCCAAGCAGGCTAAAGGCTATACCGGTGTACAGAATAAGGTCAGTGATATGCAGTTGGTGCATGACGATGAAGTATTAACGCTGAAGTTTGATTGCAAACCCTGTGAAATGCATGTCATCGGCAAGATTAAGCCGCACATCTTTAACAGCCCACAATCAGGAAGCCGAGATTCGGTTGTTGGCTTTATCAGCGCAGAAGAACTACGAAAAACCGCCCGCCGCCAGACTTAATTGCTGTTGCAACGCCTGTTGAAAACCTACAGGAGCGCAACTTTTGGGCGATTAGGATTAACAGGTAGCGCTTGAGTTGGTTTTATCGTTCGTATCGCGCAGAAGCTGCGCTCCCACAAGTGCGGTGCTTTGGAACGCAGTTTTTGGTAGGCGCGTAACTTATTCGCGCTTGGTGAGGAAGAGTGCAGGGGGAAGGTATTGATGTGTGTAGCGTGAGCAGCCTATAGACTGCCCACACTACAAGCACATTGAACGAGCAATTACATCTTGAGTTTTTTCTCGAGATAATGAATGTTCACACCACCTTTCATAAAGCCTTTGTCATTCATTAGATCGCGATGCAGAGGAACGTTGGTCTTGATGCCATCAATGATGATTTCATCCAGAGCGTTGCGCATTCTGCCCATCGCCTCTTCGCGTGTTTCACCCCAAGTAATGATCTTACCAATCAGCGAGTCATAGTTAGGTGGCACGCGGTAGCCGCTGTAGAGATGGGAATCCATACGCACACCGTTACCGCCAGGCGCGTGATAATGCTTAACCAATCCAGGACTTGGCATGAAGTTGTCAGGATCTTCAGCGTTAATGCGACACTCAAACGCATGACCACGGAATTTGATATCGCTTTGCTTGATGGACAATGGATTGCCAGCGGCAATATTGAGCATTTCTTTGAGCAAATCAAAGCCGGTAATCATTTCGGTTACAGGGTGTTCTACCTGAATACGGGTGTTCATCTCAATAAAGTAAAAATGACCGTTTTCATATAAAAACTCAAAGGTACCTGCACCACGGTAGCCAATATCTTTACAGGCCTGTACGCAGCGGGCGAATACTTTTTGGCGTGCTTCTTCATCGATAAATGGAGCCGGCGCTTCTTCGATAACCTTTTGGTGACGACGTTGTAGTGAGCAGTCACGGTCGCCGAAATGGACGGCATTGCCTTGACCATCGGACATAACCTGAACTTCAACGTGACGTGGGTTTTCCAAGAATTTTTCAAGATAAACAACAGGGTTACCAAACGCAGCTGCTGCTTCGTTTCTGGTATGTACGGCGGCGCGAATTAAGTCTTCTTCGCTACGCACGACACGCATCCCACGACCACCGCCACCACCGGCAGCTTTAATAATGACAGGATAGCCAACTTCGCGGGCAATGCGCAGTGCTTCTTCCTCGTCTTCAGGCAACTCGCCTTCAGAGCCAGGAACTACAGGAACACCCGCCGCTTGCATGGCGGCTTTAGCGGCAACCTTGTCACCCATCATGCGAATAACATCTGCTTTGGGACCGATAAAGGTGAAGCCAGAGTTTTCAACTTGCTCAGCAAAGTCTGGGTTTTCAGCGAGGAAACCATAACCTGGGTGAATCGCAGTAGCGCCTGTCACCTCAGCAGCAGCAATAATGGATGGAATATGTAAATAGGATTGTGCGCCCGGCGCAGGACCTATGCATACGGTCTCATCGGCCAGTGATAGATGCATTAAATCGCGATCCGCACTTGAATAAACAGCTACCGTCTTAATGCCCATTTCTTTACAGGCACGCAAAATGCGTAAAGCAATTTCGCCACGGTTAGCAATCAGGACTTTTTCCAGCATTGTGGACTCCTGGAGCAATTAAACTATGGTGAATAAAGGTTGGTCGTACTCAACAGGTTGCCCGTTCTCGACCAGAATACGGTCGATAGTGCCACCAACATCAGACTCAATGTGGTTCATCATCTTCATCGCCTCAACAATACAGACAACATCACCTTTCTTAACGGATTGACCCACTTCAACGAAGTTGCCCGAAGTTGGTGACGGTGCGCGGTAGAAGGTTCCCACCATAGGTGAGCGTATCACTGTACCTTTGAGCTCAGGTGCTGCTTCTGCTACTGGCGCAGCAGCTGCAGCTGCAGCGGGTGCAGGCGCAGCAACAGGTGCTGGAGCATATACGGGGGCGGCAGCTACTTTGTTAGAGTGACGGCTAATGCGAACAGACTCTTCACCTTCGTGAATTTCCAGTTCGTCAATATTTGACACTTCTAGCAGCTCGATTAGTTTTTTTACTTTACGGATATCCATTGAGATTGACTCCAAGTTAATGTTTTTGTTGGATATGTTCAATAGCAGCCTGCAAAGCAAGGTTATAGCCTTGTGCTCCGAGACCACAAATCACCCCTACGGCTACATCTGAAAAGTAGGAATGATGACGAAATTTTTCCCGTTGAAAAACGTTGGAAAGATGCACTTCGATGAATGGGATGCTCACCGCAAGCAATGCGTCACGTAAAGCGACACTTGTATGAGTAAATGCAGCAGGATTAAACAAAATGAACTCGATTTGCTCGTTTTTAGCGGCATGAATACGCTCAATCAACTGAAACTCAGCATTGCTTTGTAAAAACTCTAACTGGTGACCAGCGATTTGAGCTTGTTGCTGTAAACTCTGGTTAATGTGTGCCAAGGTGGTGGCACCATATACATCGGGCTCGCGTGTACCTAGTAGGTTTAAGTTGGGGCCATGTAGCACTAATATTTTGCCCATGCGTATTCCTTGAAAATCGACCAATCGAGCAAATATGCCTAACTTTGCATTAAAAGTCAGCAACTTTAACAGAAAATACGACTAAGGATGTTTTGCGCTGGGCTGTTGGAGGCTTCGCGTAGATATTTGTTGGGGCGCAGCTTTTTCGCAGATGAATTTCTTTTCGCGCTACCACAGTGTTGTTTCCGTGCGTGCTAGCCACGACGTATAAGCCATACGCCGGCGAGGATGCACGTCAAGCCAAGAATTTTGCTAAGGCTAATGGGTGCTTCACGAAAACCGGCCCAGCCTTGCTGATCGAGCAAGACGGCAGCCGTTAATTGTCCAGCCAGTACTAGAGCCATAAATAATAGAGCGCCAATACGAGGGGCGACGAACGCAGCCGTAAAAACAAGAAAAGCGCCCATAAAGCCGCCGGTCCAATGCCACCAGGAAAGGTTTTTTAAGCTGCTGAGGGTGATGGTTTCACGCTGATAAAGCATGACGATTAACAGGCCTATAGTGCCAATTATAAAAGAGAAGGTTGCTGCGGTTAGGGTGCTGGATATTTCCCGAGCCAATAAGCCGTTAATACCGGCTTGTAACGGCATGAAGGCCCCAGAGATAAAGGCCATACAGAACAGAAGCCACAAAGTCTGGGTGTGCATAAAGAAGCTTGCCTAGAGAGTTGGGCTATCGAGAACAGCTATAAAGAGCCCAGCTAGTGCTAGCCAGCTGGGCATCATGTCATTACAGCAGGTGTGCAACGCCTTGCTTTTCTTGCTCTAGCTCATCCAGAGTCACGTTGATGCATTCTTGGCTGAACGCATCAATTTCTAGACCTTGGACGATTTTGTATTCGCCATTAGCGCAAATAACAGGGAAGCCGAACATGGTGCCTTCAGGGATACCGTAAGAACCGTCAGAAGGAACACCCATAGTGGTCCACTCGCCGTTGGTACCTAACCACCAGTCGCGGATGTGGTCAATGGCAGCGTTAGCCGCAGAAGCTGCAGAAGAAAGACCGCGCGCTTCAATGATTGCTGCGCCACGCTTACCAACTGTAGGTAGGAACACGTTAGCATTCCATTCTTGGTCGTTAATCATGTCTTTTACGCTTTCGCCGTTAATGGTGGCAAAGCGGTAGTCGGCGTACATGGTTGGGCTGTGGTTGCCCCAAACACACAGGTTTTTGATGTCTTTAACATCTTTACCGGTTTTCTCAGCGACCTGGCTTAGCGCGCGGTTGTGGTCTAAGCGCAGCATAGCGGTGAAGTTGTTTGGGTTCAGATCTGGGGCAGACTTCATGGCAATGTAAGCGTTGGTGTTCGCAGGGTTGCCTACTACCAATACTTTAACGTCGCGGGCAGCGGCTTTGTTGAGTGCGCGGCCTTGCACGGTGAAGATTTCTGCGTTAGCAGCCAATAGGTCAGCACGCTCCATGCCTTTTGAGCGTGGGCGAGCGCCTACTAAAATAGCTACTTGTGCATCTTTGAAAGCTACTTCTGGGTCATCGGAAGCGATCATGCCAGCTAAGAGTGGAAATGCACAGTCTTGCAGCTCCATCATTACGCCTTTGAGTGCGTCTTGTGCTTGTGGTAGATCCAATAACTGCAAAACAACAGGTTGATCCTTGCCGAGCATTTCGCCACTGGCAATACGGAATAATAAAGCATAGCCAATCTGACCAGCTGCGCCTGTGACAGCAACACGTACGGGTGCTTTCATTGTGCGTCTCCAAGTTTTAACTAAATAGGTAAGTCGGTAGAAATTAGGGGCGAGTAAAAAATACCCAGAAATTCAACACGAAATCTTAACAAAGCTTAGGAATTAAGTACAAGCACTACCATCGGGTAGGGGTAAGTAATTCTTGGGGTTATGGGTATAAACAACTCGTAGCACATTATGTTTTCATTTAGAGGTTTTGAAGTTTAGGCGTAGTGAGTGCGTTCTATTGCAAGGTTTGCAAACAAAATATCCGGCTTATCTGTTAGCATTGCGCGGGATTGGGGATGTGACGGATTTATTACTGCACACAGAGTATTCCCATAAATTGACTAACATTAAGCGAGGTGAGCGTGTCCAAACTAAATCTAACCACTGACGAAGC
>LFRM01093959.1_pt1 | contig 13593 bp, 11 predicted proteins | sample 618341 | NCBI WGS metagenome assembly LFRM01 (sample SAMN03654438, study PRJNA283298) | anaerobic digester metagenome | isolation source: pool of bioreactors CSTR01a, CSTR02a, and CSTR03a thermophilic anaerobic... | place: Denmark: Kgs. Lyngby | collected 2014-05-21 | reverse complement strand
CTTCCACAAGGTTCCGCCTTTACCCAACTTGGTTCTGATAATACCTTCCAGGCCGGCCCACAAATCCTAAAACCACTTGGATACTCCAGTGCAGTCTTCCATGGGAATGTTGGCTCTTTCTGGGACCGCGATAATGTTTATAAATCAATGGGGTATGATTACTTTTTCAGTTCAGAAACAAGTTATACCCTAACACCTGAGAATTCTCTGGAATATGGTTTGAAAGATAAATTATTCTTCCAAGAGTCTGCTCAATATCTAGAACAAATGCAACAACCGTTCTATTCGAAGTTCGTTACTGTTTCCAATCACTTCCCCTTCCCAGAGGACGAGATGAACACAGTATTTGATATTCCAAATACTAGTGACGATACTATTAATGGCTATTTCAATACGGTTCATTACGCGGATGAAGCTTTACAAGAATTCTTCCAATATATGAAGGATAGTGGCCTTTACGAGAATACCGTCTTCGTTTTATACGGTGATCACTTCGGTATCTCAAACTCACGGAACCGGACGCTTGCTCCGCTCTTGGGTCACGATCCAACTACATGGGGCGAGTACGACAACACCATGCTCCAACGTGTTCCGATGATTATTCATATTCCTGGTATTGAAACAGGTTACGTGAACCCAACATATGGTGGTCAGGTGGACGTTCTACCAACTATTCTGCACTTACTTGGTGTTGATACAGAGACACACATCCAAGTTGGCCAAGATTTATTGTCTCCCGAACGGGAAGACTTAACGGTCCTTAGAAATGGAAATGTCATTACTCCAGAATACACGAGTCTCGGCTCGAACGTTTACAGTACGGATACAGGAGAAAATATTTTCGTGGACGAATTAGAAACGCCAGAGTTGTACACTGAGATTGTAGGTATACGTGAAGCAGGACAACTGCAACTATACATGTCTGATCAGATATTAAATGGTGATTTACTACGTTTCTACACACCTGCAAATTTCGAGCGGGCAGATAAAAACGCTGTGAACTACTTAAACTCCCCGGCTGACCTGCAAGCAGAACTAGCTGCAATGGGAGTGAAAAGTACGGCTTTAATTTCTCAAAACAATAACATTTCAACTGTACCGCTCTACCAAACCAACGCTCCAGAATTCCCCGGTAACGAAGTGGTTGAGGATCCACTAGAAACAAGCACACTTGAAGAAGAAACCGTTGAAGAAACAGAAGAATTGAATTAATTATTTTAGTAAAGAGGTTGAGACAGTGATGTCTCAACCTCTTTACTATTAGTGACGTAAACGTGCTCACGATAGCAATGTCATAAACTTAAGAGACTTAACAACTATAGAAAGGGGGCAGACACCCGTTGGATGTGTTCTTCCTTTTTTTGTCGTGACCATTTTTAAGTTATCCGAAATGAGACGGAAATGCCATGCGTCCCGCAGCAGTACATAAGCAAACACGCAGGATATTTTGGATGCAGCAATGTTTTAACGGCTAAATTCATAGCACAGCGGAAATACCGAGAAACCTACTATTTATAATCAGTTGGTTCAGATAACTCACCGACCAACTGATTGTAAAGCTGTTTACCTCGAGTTCGAATGCCAAATCCAGCGTCCAACTGATTGTAAAGCTATTTACATCGAGTTCGAATGGGAAATTCGGCGTCCAACTGATTGTAAAGCTGTTTACATCGAGTTCGAATGCCAAATCCGCCGACCAACTGATTGTAAAGCTGTTTACACCGAGTTCGAATGCCAAATCAGGCGTCCAACTGATTGTAAAACTATTTACATCGAGTTCGAATGGGAAATACTAGCTAAATGAGAAAACACCGTCATATCTAGGAAGAATAACCCTTGATATGGCGGTGTTTTTAATTGCTCAGATTATAAATTATTACTAAAAAGTGACTTTTCCCCACTTTCCTTTTTTGTATCTCGTCTTAGTTCTTTTCATTCAGCTCTTTAGGAAACTTAATCGTAAAGGTCGTTCCTTTATCGCGTGCGCTTTCGACCTCTATTTTCCCGTTATGACTATCAATCAAAGATTTTACAATCGCCAAACCAATCCCGGATTCGCCATATTTATTATTTTTACGCGAGGGATCCGTTTTGTAGAACCGTTCCCAGATAGCCGGTAGTTCATTTTCCGCCATCCCAATTCCGGTATCGCTCACTTTGATAACCGTATAATCTACTTCTGCATGGGCAGTTAAGGTTATCGTACCATTCTCAGTAAACTGGATCGCATTATTGATGAGATTGACCAAGATTTGTATAAACCGATCGTAATCCGCGTAAACGGTTAAATCCGGTGAAGAAACGCTCACGTGGACAGCGTTCCCTTTACTGGCCGCTTTTTTAATCAATTGCTCTCTCACAGCGGTCAAAGTTGCTAAACAAGGAATCGCCTGCTTTACCAAAACAACTTGAGCAGAGCGGATTTTTTCATAATCCAGATTTTCATTAACCATTCGTATCATCCGTCGTGTTTCATTTTGCATAATTTCAACACTGCGTTTCCGACTGCGTTCGGGAATCATGTCGTGCTCCCATCCCTCCAAAATACCATTAAGCGTCGTCAAAGGCGTACGCATTTCATGCGCCACGTCCATCATAAACTGCCGTCTTAACGACTCTTGTCTTTCGATTTCAATTTGGGAGTTCTTCAAAGAATCCACCATTAAATTAAAGTCACCAGACAATTCATCAAATTCATCGCGACCAAAATTATCCAAATGAATTTCAAAGTTTCCTTGAGTAATCTCATTCGTGGCCCGACGCATACGAATGATTCGTCGGGATAAATAATTAGCAAAGCCAATACTAAATAGAATCCCGATAACTCCTGACAGCAAAATGGCCAATTGAATCCCACTCCGCATATTAGAAATATCATTCTGGATACCGCTGACTGGTGAGGCAACGGCTACAAATCCGGAAAAGCTGCCCGTAGCCGTATTAAATAAAGGAAGATAAACCGTTACAAGCGACATCTCCTCATTCATAAATCCCCGGTCGCGTTCCTTCAAAGAAATTCGCTCGCCTTTTTGAAGCAGACTTAAATCTTTTGGGGCCAGACCACTTGCATAATTACGTTCAACCACAGGGTAAATTAATTGGTCCTGACTGTTGTACATGGCTAGCATAACATCTTGTTTTGAGATCATATCAATGCCATTTTCTACTTTACGCAACGTCATATTTTCATCAATAACCGCTTCTGCATAACCGAAAAGTTGCTCTTCCTTTTCTTCATAGATATTTGTCACTAGAAAGCGAGCAAATATTATCCCTGTTGCTCCAATAGTTACAATGATAACTAAGAAGAAAGCTAGCAACTGTTTATATAGAAATTTCACGCGTTTTCCTCTTCTCGATTATGGCTGTCATCAAATTTGTACCCGACTCCCCAGACCGTATGAATGACTTGCGGTCCCACACTCTCAATTTTTTGGCGCAGTTTCTTGATGTGGGCGTCAATCGTACGCTCATCTCCAAAAAAAGGATCCTCCCAGATGCTGGTCAACAAATGCTCACGAGAAAAAACTTGGCGTGGATGCCCCGCCAATAAAGCAAAAATCTCGAACTCTTTCGGAGTTAATGCCTCAATTTTTTTATCATGATAAAATGCTTCACGCGAACGCGTACTAATTTTAATATATTCCGTTTCAATATCGAACCGTTCCTGACCACTCGTGTTTTCCGGTGCACTCAGTTGCGTCCGGCGATAAAGTGCTTTGATCCGGGCCATCAACGTTAATGGGCTAAATGGCTTAGTGACGTATTCATCCGCGCCAATCTCCAAACCAATAACCTGGTCACTTTCCGAATCGCGTGCAGTCAGCATAATAATCGGAACGTGAAGCGACACTTTACGAATTTCGCGACACACTTGCATGCCATCCATACCGGGTAAATTCAAATCCAAAATAATCATACTCCAGGATTCCTTATCCGTAAGAAATAAATCCAAACCTTCTTGTCCGTCTCCGCTAAAGGCAGAATCCCAACCCTCTTTTTCAAAAAACATACTCATCATTTCGCAAACGGATTCGTTATCTTCAATCATTAAGATGTTCATGATTGCACCTTCCTTTATAGTCACTTATGGGTTTTCATTCTAATTGTGAACATTCTATGTCATAATAGCAAATTAATTTGAATTTATTATGACTTTTTAAAAAGAAAAAAAAGCTTTTCGACATTTTTTGCTTATATATATGTAGAAAGGAGCGATAGCATGAATCAAGTATCTTTGATCGGACGTCTGGTCCGAAATGTCGAACTGCAGGAAATCGGTCATGGTAGTGTCGTTTGCAATAACACACTGGCTGTTAAGAGCCCACGCAAGAATGAGAACGGCCAAATGGTTGCTGATTTCATTCCAGTGGTCTTCTGGGATAAGTCAGCCCTCTTATTGCGGGACTACTGTGCGAAAGGAAATCAACTTGGCGTAAGCGGTCGAATGGTTTCCAGATCCTACGTAAACAAACAAGAACAAACTGTTTACGTAGTCGAACTATTAGTCGAAGAATTGTTTTTCATGGAAGCTAAAAAGACAGCCGAAAATGTGACACAACCGCCACGCGTGGACACATCTACCGAAGCAGAACCTGCCGGCATGCCTTTTTAAGCTTACCAACCAGTAGTATTTTTCACCTCCTCTAGCTGTAATTTTAATCACTGTGTATTCAGAACCCTCCTTTCAAATGATCTATGTGGATACACAAAAAAACGAGTCGGATTACCCCGACTCGTTTTTTGTATTTGTATAGTTAGACCATTACTTCCTTATTACGCAGCTTGTCTGCATATTCATTAATTTTACGAATCCGATGATTGATACCAGACTTTGAAATAATACCGCTGGGAACCATTTCTCCGAGTTCCTTCAGACTTACATCTGGGTTCTCTAACCGTATTACTGCGATTTCACGCAATTTTACTGGTAATTTATCCAAGCCGACTGTTGCTTCGATAAACTCAATATTCTGAATTTGCCTCGTAGCAGCATCGATGGTCTTATTCATATTGGCGTTCTCACAATTCACCAAGCGATTGACTGAATTGCGCATATCACGAATAATGCGAACATCTTCGAATTTCATCATGGCGTTATGCGCGCCGACTAGAGCCAAGAAATCGGCAATCTTCTCTGCCTCTTTCAGATAGGTAATAAACCCATTTCGGCGATCAATCGTTCGTGCATTTAAATCGAAATGGTTCATCATTTCGCAAATATCTTTGTTGTGGTCTTCGTAATTAGAATAAATTTCCAAATGGTAGCGACTTGTCTCCGGACTATTGACCGAACCACCTGCCAAAAATGCACCGCGTAAATAGGAGCGTTCTTTTTGGTCGTTCTTCATGATTTCTTCCGAAACAGTTGTCGTGAAGGACAAACCGTCAAAGATATTCAAATCTTTTAATAGTTCTTGTACATTGCGTTTCAAACGGACAATATAAATGTTGTTCTTCTTTAATTTCATTTTGCGACGAACCAAAAGTTCTCCTTCCACTTGGTAGTGGTCTTTCAATAAGGAATACATCCGTCTGGCAATCGCAGCATTCTCAGATTGTATGTTCAAAATTAGTTTTTGATTATATATACTCACTGAACCACTCATACGAATTAAGGCGGTTAGCTCTGCTTTGGCATGTTCGCGGTGAACTTCCAATTGGGTCAGTTCTTTCTTGACATCAGAAGCATATGACATGAAACATCCTCCTTTCTTCTAATGAGTGCTTTTTTAGTTATGATTCAATGTTGGCATACTTGAGCTGAGGTTCATAATTTCTTGAGCTACTTTATCACCGTCATGATAGACACCACCGTCTTTCAGATTTAAGAAATCGGCAGAGATAACGCGACAATTTTCATCACGCAAAGCTTGGAAATCGTGTGTTACCTGCAATAAATATTCTTCATCCGCTTGTTGGTTCAACACAGCATCCGGCACACGTTCCGTATTCACTAAAACGGTATTAATGAATGGACGTCCCATATGTTTGTGGAGTACCTTAACATGATCCGCATCAGAGAAATTCTCAGTTTCACCGAGTTGCGTCATAATATTACAAATATAAACAACTTCCGCTTTCGTCTTCAAGACAGCCTCGCCTAAATCACCAATCATCAAGTTTGGCAAAATGCTCGTATACAGACTACCCGGTCCAATTAAAATAATATCTGCTTCTTCAATAGAACGAATAACATCACGGGCAGCATGTGCCTCTCTTGTTTCATCCAACGGTTTCACATACACATAATCAATTGGCTTTCTAATTCTCCCGATTACAGACTCTCCTCTTGCTGAGGTGCCGTCTTGGTACTTCGCATACAACGTTAAAGGCTCTTCAGCTGCAGCATAAATTCTACCTTTAACAGACATCATAGCTGATAAAAGGCGAACCGCATCGAAAACACTGCCTTTCATTTCGGCCAAAGCTGCAATGATTAAGTTCCCAATCGCATGACCTGAGAAGAAATCATCATTGGAGTCAAAGCGATACTGGAAAATATCTTTATAAATTTCGGGAACATCCGAAAGTGCAATCATGCAGTTTCTTATATCACCGGGTGNNAATAATATTTACGTAGTCACGAATAACGCCACTACTTCCACCATCATCCGCCACTGTCACAATTGCCGTCAAGTCAACGTCGTATTGTTTCAGATTCTTCAGTATAACTGGCAGTCCTGTCCCACCACCGATAACTACAATTCTCTTTTGGCGTTTTTTTGGTTTAGTATTCATACTCATGAGCGATTTACCGTCTCTTTCCGTTTCCCTTTATCCCGGTGTGAGATGTTAACAGGGTAACCGTCATTTTTTAAGTGTGCACCTACACGTTCCGCTAATGCGACTGAACGGTGTTGGCCACCTGTACAACCAATTGCAATGGTTAAACTGGATTTCCCTTCGCGTTTATATCCTGGCGTAATCGTATCCAGCAAATCGATAAACTTCCGATAGAAAGCTTCTGTTTCAGGCTGTTGCATCACATAATCATAAACGGGTTTATCCATTCCTGTTAAAGGTCTTAATTCATCAATATAATGCGGGTTCGGTAAGAAACGAACATCCATAATGATATCAGCATCAATCGGCGCGCTAAATTTGAAGCCAAAAGAAACAACCTCAATATGAAACAATTGCTGCTCCTCATTCTGAAAACGTTCCAAAATTAATTCACGAAGTTGCCGTGGTGAAGTATGGCTGGTATCCAAAACCCATTGCGCACGGCTACGCATATTCGCAAGCAAATCGCGTTCGCGGCGAATACCATCTGTAATGGTGCCGGATCCTTGTGCCATCGGATGATTCCGACGTGTTTCTTTATAACGTGATACAAGTGCATCGTCTGAAGCATCCAAATAAATCGTTTTTGTCGTCACAAAAGAAGTGTTATCCAGATTACCGATTCCTGACAAAATTTCGTCAAAAAACGCTCTAGAACGCAAATCGATGACTAGACAAACTTTAGTAATTTTTCCGGACTCTTTTACAAGCTCCCAGAATTTTGGCAACAAACTCGGTGGCATATTATCCACACAAAAATATCCTAAATCCTCAAATGTTTGTAACACGACGGTTTTACCTGCCCCACTCATACCTGTTATTATTACAAGTTCTAATGTATCTGCCATCCTTGCATATCCTCCTCTTTGATTCTTTCAACATTATATCACACCGGGCGTGTCATATGTAAACTTTATAGTGAAAGTTATAGCAAGTGGTTTTACCGGCGTACACGTTTTTGTAAAGCGCTGAAAGCCGGTAAAAAAGAAAAAATACCGGCTTTCAGACTTACGAGTATCGCTGGACGCCGGTAAAATCATCTAATTACCGGCATACACCCTATAGTTAATGGCTGAAAGCCGGTGTATTTATCATTCTGCCAACAAAAAAAGAAACGCAACAAATTCCGTTGCGTTTCTCATTTTTATTCTCCTGTGAGAGCATGGATTGCTTCTTCAAATTTACTTACTTTTTCATCTACAGCTTGGCCTGTGTCAGCTTTTGCTCCAATGTAAAACTTAATCTTTGGTTCTGTTCCACTTGGACGGATTGCGATCCAACTACCGTCTTCTAATTTGTATTTCAATACATTTGAACTTGGCATAGCAATTGACTCATTTGTTCCATCTGCGAACGTTTTTGTTTGTGTATGGAAGTCTTCAATTTCCGTAACAGCAATTCCCGCAAAGTCAGTTGGTGCATTTTCACGGAATTTCGCCATCAACGCTTTAATTTTCTCTGCTCCCGTTAAACCGCTCATTGTTACCGAAATTGTTTTTTCTTGGTAATAGCCATGTTCTTCATATAGCTCTACTAAGCCATCATAAAGCGTCTGCCCTTTTTTCTTATAATAAGCCGCAACTTCAGCTATTAATACCAAAGCTTGAATAGCATCTTTATCACGAACGAACGGCTGTACTAAGTAGCCGTAACTCTCTTCAAATCCGAATTGGAATGTTTGGCTGCCGTCTTCTTCGTATTGCTTGATTTTCTCTGCAATAAATTTGAATCCAGTCAGAACATCCACCATTTTCGCACCATATGATTCCGCAATAACAGTTGGGAACTCACTAGACACGATCGATTTTAATACGACAGCATTGTCAGGTAATTGATTTGCTTCTTTTTTAGCTAGCAAGAGATAATTAACCATTAAAGATGCAATCTGATTTCCTGTTAACACCTCATACGAACCATCACTCTTACGAATAGCTGCACCGAGTCGATCCGCATCCGGATCTGTCGCAACTAAAATATCCGCACCGATTTCTTTTCCTAATTTCTCAGCATATTCGAAAGCACCCGCATCTTCAGGGTTTGGCGATTTAACAGTTGGGAAATCTGAATCTGCTTCCGCCTGCTCAGGTACCAAGGTAAAGTTTTCGAAACCGGCATTTTTAAGCGCGCGTTCGCCTAACATTTTTCCAGTTCCATGTAGCGGTGTAAATACAAGCGACATTTCTTTACTCATTTCTGAAATAAGGGCTTGATCCACTGTTACTGTCTTCACTTCTTCTAGATAAATGCGGTCGACTTCTTCACCAATCATATGTAGAAGACCTGATTTCTCTAACTCTTCATCACTTAACACTGCAATATCCAATGGTGAATCAATTGCGCGAATGAAATCAGTCAAAGCAGCTGCATCGTCCGGTGGCATTTGCCCACCATCTTCTCCATAAACTTTGTACCCATTATATTCCGCAGGGTTATGACTGGCTGTAATCATGATTCCTGTTAAGGCATTTAGATGACGAACTGCAAATGACAATTCTGGCGTCGGACGCAATGCTTCAAACACATAGGCTGGAATGCCGTGAGCAGCTAATGTTTTTGCTGACTCCATTGCGAATTCTGGAGACATCCGTCTTGAATCGTAGGCAATTGCGACGCCACGTTTCTTTTCTTCTTCTCCTTTTGATTCCATCAAGCGTGCCAAACCTTCTGTTGCCTGACGAACCGTATAAATATTCATGCGATTGATTCCAGCTCCAAGAACACCACGCATTCCGGCAGTACCAAATTCTAATGGTGCAAAGAACGCATCTTTGATTTGTTCCTCGTTCCCATCAAGTTTGCTTAAATCTGTCTGTAGCTGTACGTCTAAATCTTTGTGCGCTTTCCAAGTTTCATAAGTTTGCATGTAGCTCATTTCCATACCTCCATCAATTCACTTTTCTTTTATTATATCACTATTTTAGTATTCTTCGAGCCTCAACCGTTAATAATTTATGTAACATATTCTCACACGTTATGTTAGAATATGATTAAAACAATATTGCTCTCTCTTCGCTTTTGCATTGACACCACGATAACACGATGGTATTCTTTAAAAACAAATCTACTTCAACTCATATGCACCGCTAGTCATGTTACATTAAATAACAAACATTATCTCTAGGAGGAATTATCAATGAAACATAAAAAAATATTTGGAATTTCCACACTTCTTTTTGCAGCATCTTTTCTAGTAGCTTGTGGTTCCGATGACTCAAATACAGCTGAATCAAGTGCTGATTCTGGCGCAGATACTTATATTATTGGAACAGATACAACTTTTGCACCTTTTGAATTTGAGAATGACAATGGTGATTTCGTAGGGATTGATATTGATTTACTGGCAGCTATTGCAGAAGATCAAGGTTTTGAATATGAACTACGTACGTTGGGATTCAACGCTTCTGTTACAGCTTTGGAAGCAGGTCAAGTAGACGGTGTGATCGCGGGTATGTCCATTACTGATGATCGTTCGAAGAAATATGACTTCTCTGATGCTTACTACCAATCTGCTACAGGTGTAGGTGTGAACCCAACTTCTGGTATTACAAGCTTGGAAGATTTGGAAGGCGAGCAAGTCGTTGCTAAAACAGGAACAGAAGGTTCTGTATATGCAGAGAGCATTAAAGATGAATATGGCTTCACTGTAAAATACGTTGAAGATTCATCAACAATGTACCAAGACGTATTAACTGGAAACTCTGCCGCAGCTTTCGAGGACTTCGCCGTTATTCAATATGAAATAACGCGTGGAATGGGTCTGGAAGTTATCCACGAATCTGAAGGTGCTTCAGAGTACGCATTCGCTACAATGAAAGACAAACAACCTGAATTAGTAGAAATGTTCAATGCTGGCTTGAAAAACTTGAGAGACAGTGGCAAGTATGACGAAATCCTAGCAGAGTACTTAGGTGAATAATTATTAAATAAAAAGCGATTAGCCTCTATATTAATTAGAGCTAACCGCTTTTGTTTTTGAGTTATCAAATGTTTCAAAGAAAGAAGAAAAATTTTATTTCACAGAAACGAGGTATTATCTATGCAAAATTTATACTTTGTTCGTCATGGCCAAACGCACTTAAATGCAACCGACCATGTTCAAGGAGGCGATATTGACTCTCCTTTACTAGAAAAAAGTATTGAAGATGCGCGTAAAACGGGTTTGTTCTTAAAGAATACCGCAATTTCCCGCGCCATTACTAGCCCACAACTTCGCGCACATAATACTGCTACATATATTTTGAGTGCATTTGAAAATGACATCCCTTTAGAAACAGACTCCAGACTCAAGGAATTCAGATACGGCAGCTGGGAGGGCCTGCATATTCCTACTTTAGCAGAGAAATATCCTGAAACATTTCGTCATTTACGCGAAGAACCAGACAAATATAATCCCGTCCAATTCGGTGGTGAAACATATCCGGAACTAATTAAGCGTGGTACAGAATCTGTTTTATACCATGCGAATAGATACCCCAATGAAGATTTGTTATTTGTAGGGCATAGTATCCTGTGGACCGCCACGCTCCTATCTCTACTCAATTTTGAGATTAAAGACATTCGTTCACAGTCACCATTGGGGAATACTAGCATTTCTAAGCTCGTCAAGCTGGATAACACAATTAAATTGGACACCTGGAATTATCTTGAGCACTTAAGATAAATTTTTTAATAGCTTTTTCGGTTCATAGACCGTAAGTTACCAACAAAAAAAGAAGCGCTTGAGACAGTCCCTATCTGTCCCAAGCGCTTCTTACATTATGTATTATCTCTTACTTTTAGAAACTTTCTCTTCAACTTTATTCGCAATAATAGTCAAAATTGAAATAACGATTAAATAATAAATCGCAACAATAGACCACATTCGGATGGTTTCCATATTGTTGGCGGTAATAATCTTTCCGTTCATCGTCAATTCACGCACACCAATAACGGATAGTAATGAGGTGTCTTTCAACGTAATAATGAACTGGTTGATTAATGACGGCAACATTGTCCGCAATGCTTGCGGCAACACGACTTTCGCCATAGATTTATTATACGGAAGTCCTAAGCTCCGTGCAGCTTCCATTTGACCAGGATCAATAGATTCAATCCCACCACGGACGATTTCGGCAATGTACGCTCCCGCATTCAGGCTCATCGTAATAATTCCTGCTTGCCATTCGGTTAATTTCATTCCTGTTGCCATTGGGATACCAAAATACACAAAGTAAATTTGTACCAATAAAGGTGTCCCACGAATAATCCAAATGTATGCATTAGACAGAGACTGTAAAAATTTATTCCGAGATACTTTCATCAATCCAAAGACAATACCTAGAATGAGACCGAAAAATAAAGAAAATAGCGTTATTTGAACCGTTTGCCACATGGCATCCATAAAGGATGGAAAATGATCAACCAATAATTCAAAAAATAACATTTTTCATCATCCTATCTTTTTATATAAGAAAAACGCAAAATAAAAAAAGCATCATTATGTGCTTCATCTAAAAATAATGCGTACTTACTTATAGTTTTGTATTTGTATTAGAATAGCACACACGCCTAGGGACGTCAACATTTTGGAAACATCAGAGTCAAGAAAACCTGCCCACGACTAGCTTTTCTAGCGGTGGACAGGTTCATATTATTTCGTTTCGTTTGCTTCGTTCCAAGCTTCCACATAGGTGAAGGCACGATTACCAGCTTCAGCACCGTCGCCGACAGCTGTCGTAATTTGACGTAATGATTTTTTACGCACGTCACCAACTGCAAAAATTCCCGGTACAGTTGTCTCCATGTATTCGTTGGTCAAAATCCAGCCTTCTTCGTCGGTAATATCCAAATCAACAAACGCATCTGTTTGTGGCAAGATACCCACATATACGAACACACCGTCCGCTGCGTGTACATCTACTTCGCCGGTCTTCATGTTCTTCACAGCAACTCCGGTTACTTTAGTGCCGTCTCCTTCAATTCCTTCAACAACCGTATCCCAAACGAAATCAACTTTTTCGTTCTTAAAGGCACGGTCTTGCAAGATTTTCTGAGCACGCAATTCATCACGACGGTGAACAATATCAACATTCGCGAATTGTGTTAAATAAGTACCTTCTTCAACGGCAGAATCCCCGCCACCAACAACAACTAATTCTTTATTACGGAAGAATGCCCCATCACATACTGCACAGTAGGAAACGCCACGTCCGGCATATTCTTCCTCACCTGGTACATTTAATTTGCGGTGTTGAGATCCAGTCGCAATGATAACAGATTTCGTTTTGTAGGATTTTTTACCTGCTTCAATAATATGGTAATGGCCCTCTTGTTTGATACCTTTTACATCGCCATAAGCATGTTCAGCACCAAAGCGCATTGAACTATTATACATTTTATCCGCTAATTCTGGTCCCAAAATGGAGTCATAACCTGGATAGTTTTCTACTTCCGCTGTATTAATTAATTCTCCTCCTGGAACGCCTCTTTCTAAAATAAGCGTCTTTAAGTTCGAACGAGATGCATACAGTGCTGCTGTCATCCCACCAGGCCCTGCCCCGATGATGACAACATCGTAAATTTTTTCTGTTTGTTCCATGGTTTTCTCTCCTTCTTACTAATGTTTTCCTCTTAATTATACAGAGGTCAACGTCTTTAAGCTATTTTTCTGTTTGTTCCAAACTTTCGCCCAACGCGATAATATAATCTTTTAATTTATCTTTCATTTCTGGGTGTTGTAGTCCGTAAGTAATACTTGTTGCCAAGAAACCAAACTTGTCACCAACGTCGAAACGTTGTCCTTTGAAGTTTTTGGCAAATACGCGTTGT
>LFRM01068913.1_pt2 | contig 13598 bp, 14 predicted proteins | sample 618341 | NCBI WGS metagenome assembly LFRM01 (sample SAMN03654438, study PRJNA283298) | anaerobic digester metagenome | isolation source: pool of bioreactors CSTR01a, CSTR02a, and CSTR03a thermophilic anaerobic... | place: Denmark: Kgs. Lyngby | collected 2014-05-21 | reverse complement strand
CTTCCGCTATTATTCCTTTGCCCCACCATTCACGTTTTAAGCCATAGCCTAGTTCTTTGCTCGATATGTCAGGCCTTATTCTATCGGGTTCAAGTGCAATGTTTCCAATCACTTCTCCAGTTTTTTTGTAAACTACAGCCCACGCCTCTACGGGAAGTAATATCTCTTTTAAAACGCGCCGAGACTCTTCAATGTCTTGGTGAGGCTTCCACCCAGCGGGAGGCCCAACATCAGGGTGCTTGGCATATTCATAAAGTGCTTTTGCGTCATCCATAGACCAAGCTCTCATTATCAATCTCTCAGTTTCTAATGTTTTCATATACTCAATCTCTCCTAATCTTCACATGTGGTTAGTATTTCAAGACTTTTGGTGTCTATTTGACTAACTTTCATATTTTTTGCATCTTTTGGATCCACATTCTGTTCAAGGCCAATTAATGTTGGACTTAGGTATATGGTTTTAAGCACCTTTCCATCTAAGGTTATGCTGCTGTGTTCTGTGAAATTTTCGCCTTTTATATAGTATTTATTACCAATCTTGCTTACTTCGTTTATTTTAATTTCTTTCGTCCCTAGCTTTATATCTGTCGGCTCATATGGTCTAATTCCGCCATAGCAATAACCATTACCATATAGCATGTCGTAGCCCAGCGCTTTAAGATTCGTCTCGAATTCAAGCTCACTGTGTTCACTGCTATTTTGTTGGTAGTTAAATATTACGCCTTTGTTAATACCTATGCTATCAAACATCTCAGCAGCTATTTCATATGCGTAAAGATCTTTATCATCTTCTTTCAGTCCCATATTATCCCAAATCACATACTGGGTTTTGTATAAATCTCCATTACCATATTGCTCCTCAAGTATATCAAGTGCAGGTATGTGATCTCCATATAACAGAAGCACTGTATCTTCTTCGTTATTTTCTAACTCTTTAACGAGTTTGTCAACAAACAAATCCATTTCATGCATTTCGTTTACATAGTATTCGTATCGCCATTTAGTATATTCGTCGTCTGCCGTAACTGTAGTATATGGTTTTTCAAAGACCTGCTCACTAGGGTAGCTTCCATGTCCTTCTACCGAAACAGTGAATATGAAATCTTTATCTTCTGTCACCTCTACTATGTCCATTATTTCCTTAGTCAAGACCTTATCTTTTGCCCAATTATTAGGTGTTTTAGTTATGCCGTTCATGTGCTCTATGGGCGTAAATGTATCAAATCCCAAATTCCCATAAACTTCATTTCTGTTGTAAAAAACTGCTCTGTGATTATGAAGCGCATGTGTTCCGTATCCTTGACTTTTTAAAACATAAGCCATGGATTCCAATGTCTCAGTTCTTAATTTCCCCTTATATGGGTATTCACCTGGTCCGAAAAATTTAGTACTTATTCCTGTTAATACTTCGAATTCTGTATTCGCAGTACCTGCTCCACAGGCAGGTACAATGAAGTCTCCAGAAGAGTACTCTTCGGTTAATGCTGTAAATGTAGGTATCGGGTTATTTGACAATTCAATATGATTGAAAAGGCTCGGGTCCACAAAAGACTCTAGTTGAACAATAATCACATTAGGATAATCTTCATCTGTATCCTCATATTTTAAAATCTGTGCTTTTCCACTTTCAGAATATTCATTTAGTATGTCATCGATCATTTCTTCTGAATAACCAAGAGGCTTAGTTATTCCTTTGTTTAGTGAGGTGTTAATGAAGCAATAGGGCACACCGTAATCGTTATATGCATAGTTGAGGTTACCAAAGAACGTGCTTAAAACACCAACTCTTATAAGTAACAATGTGGCTCCTGCTGTTATGCCTATTATTACTGATATTACGGCTATCGCATGCTTGTAATTGATGTTTTCCCAAACACTTCCTCTCACAAATAGTAAAACCGCCACAACAAGCATTATTACAATTGCTGCTATCAAAAGACCTATTTGACTGCGCGACATGTAGCTTTCCATAATAGAAAAACCATCTTGCAAATTTTGCATATCATATAATGTAAACGGGGTCATTCTTTTAAGTAAAATTACTCCGTTTATAGCGCCTAGCCCTACCCATATTATTGTAATGAATGTTAATAAAAAATTTCTCCTATGGATTAGTAGCACCAGTGAAAGTGTAGCGAAAATGATTAATGCGTTGTACAGAAAAATTACAGGACTTGTAAACATGTATACAAATCCTTGTTCAACCCCTCTTGCTTGCCTGGCAAAAGTTTCTATAAAAAGATTAATTACTAACGCAAATATAGCTATCTTTGATAAATATTTAAAATAATCATCACTAGCCTCAAACCTTTTTATTTCATTTTTAAATATTTTAAGTTTTTTAAATTCTCTCAATACTCGAAAATCCTTTCGTCCCTAAATATTCAGAAATGGATGCAAATTCTTCTAAACTGAGCGTTTCTGCTCTTCGATTTTCGTCGATTTTCAGTTTATTTAATCCTTTTCTTATATCTTCTTTGCTAAATTTTTCTAAATTACTTAAAGAATTTAGCAGTGTTTTTCTTCTTTGACCAAATCCAGCTTTTATGCACTGGAAAAACAATTCTTCATCTTGTAAATTAATTCTATTGTCTTTTTTTATATCCATTCGAATAACCGTTGAGTCCACTTTTGGCGAGGGATAAAACACATGCTTTGAAGCCTTGCAAACATTTATCACTTCGCTGTAATAATTAACAGCATATGTAATAGCTCCACACTTTTTTGTACCTGGTTTAGCGCTCATTCTTTCTGCAACTTCCCTTTGCATCATTACTGTAATGCTATCTACATCAATTTCTTCTTCTAAAAGCATCATTACGATGGGTGTCGTTATGTAATAAGGCAGATTGCCAATTACTCTTACATTGCCTATCTTATCATTTTTGATTTTTTCATCTGCTATTATTTTATTAATATCAGTCTTCAGAACGTCGTTATTGATTATTTCTACATTGTTGTATGCGCTCAGGTTATCTTTTAATATTGGTATAAGTTTGCTGTCTAGCTCAATGGCAATAACCTTGTTTGCTATTTCTGCAGCCTCTTTAGTAAGAACTCCTATACCTGGCCCTATTTCAATCACCAAGGTTTCATCGTCTATCTTACTACCATAAATGATTTCATCTACAATGTTTTTGTCTATTAGAAAATTCTGTCCTAGGCCCTTAGAAAGGTTAAATCCATACATTTTTTTTATTCGGTTTATAGTATTTGGTGAATAAAGATTATCTTCTTTTGTCATTATCTATTTCCTTAATAGCTAGATTAATATCACTTTTGGTGATATTGAATGCAACCAGTTTTTTTAATAGCGTTTTTCCATTTGAATATCCTATTCCTAAAATATCGCAGAGTTCTTCTCTTCGTTTTGACGAATTCTCTTTTCCAAGAAAACCCTTCTCATATAAAAACTCAACTTCAATGTCTGAAACACTCTTTTCTGTTTTATAGTGGCACTTGCTTAACGCTTGAATTATTGATTCCTCAGATGCATTTTCTATTCCAATATTACCGTTTTTCAGCGCCTTATCTAAGGGTAAATATGCTTGTTTTGCTTTAGGGAATCTTTTAATTAGCTTTTTTCTAATTTCCTCACCCGAAAAATCGGGGTCTGTGAAAATTATTATTCCTTTTTCTTTATACGCTTTTTCAATTAGTTTCCATGTCTCATTTTTTATGCCAAATCCATGCGTTTCAATCGTTAGTCCCTCAACCGCCCTATTAACAGCTGTAGTATCATCTCGACCTTCAACTACTATGGCCTCGCTTACTTTGATTTTATTCATCTGCTACTTCACAATCGTCTTCTGGTAAAATGAACAATATTTCGCCCGGGCTTACTAGCTTAAGTTGGCGCCTCGCTTGTTCTTCAATAAACTCAGAAGTATTAACATTATTAAGTTCCAGCTTCAGATTATCTCTTTCATCTATTAATACTTGATTTTCTTCTTTCAGATCCCTGTTCTCATTATGCAAAGTGATTATGTTTTTAACAGAAAGAACTATAGTAATGCATAAAATTAAAGAAATAACAAATATGGCAATTTTATATCCTTTGAATTTTAAATTATTTCCTTTCATTTCTGCACCTCTCAATAACACTTAAGAGCCTGAAGCATGTTGTCATGCTTCTGGCTCCGCGCATTTTATAAATATAGTTGTGGGTCTACAGTCTGGCCATTAATGTGAACTTCAAAGTGGCAATGCGGCCCAGTACTTCTTCCAGTATTACCTACAGTTCCTATTACCTGATCTTTAAACACCTTTTCACCTACGCTTACGGCTAATGTATTGTTGTGTCCATACAGCGTTTCACTATTGGCTCCGTGGTTAATAATTACGCAGTAACCATAAGCCCCTTTGTATCCTGCAAAGGTTACCGTACCACCATCTGCTGCGTGAAGTGGAGTGCCTACAGGTGCTGCTAAATCTATTCCATAATGCATTCTTCCCCATCTCATGCCATAGCTAGAAGTAAGTATGCCGCCGTTAACTGGGGTGACATAGGACCCTGTACCTTGCTTTGGTGGCGCTTTCTTTGTTCCAATCAATATGATTTCAGTCACGGGCTTTTCTAGAATTTCTTGCTCAATTATTTCTTCGACTGTCATCTTACCGTTTTCTCTTGTTACTTTAGATTCTGTTATAGCTCTACCGTTAGAGCCCCTCTGACTTATGAATTCTTCGCCTTTGTAAAGGTTAGGAGATTCTTTCTCTTCAACTTCAAACTCGAGTTCTTCGTCTGTCTTTCTTTCCTCTATTGTAACTATTGTTAATTTAGGAACTTCTGAAACTACGAATAAAACTTCACCTTCTTGAGCAGCATCTTGGTTCACTCCGGAATTTTGTTTTAATAACGCCTCTACAGATGTTCCGTAAAGTTTTGCAATGCTAGCGTATGTTTCTTCCTGCTTAATGGTGTGGTTAATTACTATTTGTTCTTCCTTAATTAATTTGCTTGCTGCAGTATCTGCAGTATTTACATTCGCTAAAACAGTGTCTATTTCTTTAAATTCAATGCTCTCTTTAAATTCAGCACTTAAATATTTAACTCCATCTGTTTCTGGCATAAAATGTTCTTTTACTTTTGACAAGGTTTTTAGTCCTTTGTCCTGATTTTCGACTATAGTTACGAGTTTCCCGTCTGCGTATATCCCATACGCTTTAACTTCTAAATCAGTCATATAGGTTAACCTCTTAAGCACCGTATCTATATCGTCAACATCCTTATTAGCCGCCGATACCGTGTTAAAGGTTATGTTTTCATATGGTATGATTTTTATATCAGCTTTTGTTTGTTCGGATAGTGTTTCTCCCGCTAAGTCTAATATCTTTATTACATCCGCTTCTTTTTCAACATAACCAAGCGCCCTGCCATTGTATGAATAACTATAAACTATATTTTCATTAAATACAGTAAATGTAGCAAACATTATGAAAAAGAAACCAATTCCTGTAATTATCAACTCTTTACGATGACGAGTTAAAGCTCCTACATTATAGTGGTGCATTTTGACTATATTAATAATTAACGATCTTATTAAAGCTGTAAAAAGATCTTGTGCTTTATCGTGAATAAAAATGCTATTTGCTGCAATGTTTTTGAGTGTATCGTATGCACTTAATTTAGTCTTCTTTTTGGTTTTTTTGATCTTATCAACTTTTTCTTTTGTCTTTATATTTAATTTAATCTTCTTGATCTTTTTTCCTGCTTTTTCATTAGTTTCTGATTTTATAGCAGTTTCTTTCTTTTCTGTGTCCAGGCTTTCGCTTTGTTTCTTCTTGCTTTTTTTTATCTTCTTAACTTTTTCTTTTGTCTTTTTATTTAATTTTATTTTTTCAGCCTTTTTTTCTGCCTTTTCATTAGTTTCTGGTTTTATAGCGGCTTCTTTTTTTTCTGTATCCAGGCTTTCGCCTCTTCTCTTCTTGAACCAATACAACTGCATTTACCTCCATTTTTAGATACCCCTGTGTCACTACAATCTTCACAAAGATATTTTATATCCGTATAGTTTTCAGGATATCCGTAGTTTTTAATAATTTCCGCTCTCTCCAAATTGATTTCACTAATTTCGCTTTTTAGTTCTTCTCTTCTAATTTTACCTTTAGCGCCCATTAAAACGGTTCTAGGAAAACCTTGTTCTATTTTTTTCTTTTCTTCATCGAGTTCTTCTATCTTCGGAATTTCACTGTATATCTCTCTTAATCTTTTTTCTTGTTCTTTTTTTTCTTTCGATCTTATATATTTCAAATAGTTATCTAAGCTGTCATCACTAACTGTATCACTTTCCTTTAAATTGATATTTACGCCCTTGTAGTCTGCCGTAGTCTTCCAGTTTTCCAAGACCTTGTTAACGTAGTTTAAATTAGGATTCCTTATTCCCCCTGTTCTATCACAAGCTTCTAAAATCCTTTCAAGGGTATAACCAAGATCATTAAACCACCTATCCATAATGACTATGTCAGCAGGACTTGGCGTTCTGTTAAATCCAAGTTGAGTAAATACTCTTTTATATCTGTATCTGTCTTTGCTTTCCTTGTTTAAAAGTTCTTTTACCTGAAGAACATCGTTGCAATCTTTTTCATTCCAGCTCTTTGCAACTTTAATTATATAATTTAAATTCAGTTTGTCCTGTTCAACGCAGTATTTAAAGCTATAGGATAATACATCTGGGGGTATTCTATAAGTCACTATGGAATCTTTAATATCGTCCATTTCCTTAGGACTTATAGGGCGTCCTAAGCTATCTTCTGCCAGTATGAACAAAGCTTTTATCTCTTTATCTTCAAGTTGCAACAATTCATTGTCTGTAAGGTCTACATCTTTATCATTGTTTTTAAATCCGTATAATTTGTCCTTTTGGTTAACAAATACTACGACGCCTTCTTTCTCGCAATCTGTAGAGCGATGCCATCTTACAAGACCTTTGTCCCCCCAAAAGGCAATGGCTTCATCCACTATCTTTTCATCGAGTTTTAATTCCCTTGAAATCAGTCCCTTGGTGAGTGACATCTCATGTTCTGCGTACATTAATGCATATAAATATACTTTAACAAAGTCACCTGAGGCTACAGGAAGATATTCACTAATAAATATATTTTCCACCTTTGTGTCTAGTAAGTGCAGTTCTTTAATTTTTTCCTTTTGAAATCTCATATCTTCCCTCTAATAGGTGTTAATTTCCTTGTCACTAAATCTAGTATATTTATCCATCCAAACAAGTTCAACTTTACCTGTTGGTCCATTTCTGTGTTTTGAAACTATTACATTGCATAGCCCAGTTTTAATAACAGGTTCGTTATTTTCTTTACTAGCCAATTCTGCATAATAATCATCTCTATATAAGAAAATTACGATATCTGCATCCTGCTCAATGGAACCTGATTCCCTTAGGTCTGAAAGCATAGGAGTGTGATTTGGTCTTTGCTCGGGTGCTCTAGAAAGCTGTGATAATAACATAACCGTGCAATCAATTTCCTTTGCTAAAAGTTTGATATTTCTAGATAGTGCACTTATTTCCTGCTGCCTATTTTCTACGCGCCCTTTAGAGCTCATAAGCTGCAAATAGTCTATAATTACTAGATCTAATCCTTTTTCAGCTTTCATTCTACGACACTTGTTTTTAATTTCAAGTATGCTTATTCCTGGAGAGTCGTCTATAGATATTTTCATAGATGCAAAGGCATCATTTGATTCTCCGATTCTGTCCCATTCGTCATCTTCGATAAGACCTTTTTTTATTTTTTCCATATCTACTCTAGAATGCATAGCTAACATCCTTTGGCCTAGCTGCTCGTTAGACATTTCTAAACTAAATATCAAAACAGAGTTGCCTTTAAGGGCAGTTTGCTCAGCTACATTTAGAGCAAATGCCGTCTTTCCCATACCGGGCCTAGCCGCCACTATTACTAAGTCTGAAGGATGAAGCCCTGATAGTAAGTTGTCTAAATCTGCAAATCCTGTAGGCGCTCCTGTAACTTCACCTTCCATTTTTTGTGCTTCTTCTATCTTGGCCACATTTCTTTCTATTACGGTGCTTATGCTTTCATAATTCTTATTTTGTCCATCTTGCGCTATGGAAAATATTCCTTTTTCTGCAAAATCAAGAATTTCTTCTGTCTTATCTGATGCTTCGTAGGCTTTCTCCTGAATAGCCGTTGCCGCTTTTATTAATCTTCTTAAGCCGGCTTTTTCTGCTACTATTCTAGCATAGTCTCTAGCGTTTGATACGACAGGAACACCCTCTGTTAACATAGCTATATATGCTCTTCCGCCTACGATTTCAAGCGCTTTTTTTTGTTTTAGTTCATCACAAACTGTCAGTATGTCAACCTTGCTGTTCTTATTAAAAAGAGATATTACAGCTGTAAATATTTCCTGATGTTCTTTTTTATAGAACTGAGTAGGTTTTATTATTTCTATAACCTCGCTAAGCGCTTCGTTACTGATAAGTAATGCCCCTAATACAGATTTTTCCGCCTCAATATCATGTGGGGGTATTCTCTCTACCATGTATATCTCCTCCCCGATTAATCAGCGGTTACTTCAACTTTAACAGTTGCAACAACTTCTGGATATATTTTAATATCAACTTCAAAAACTCCTATTTGTTTTATTGGTGTTTTTAAAATTATTTTCTTTTTATCAATATTTATAGACTCTTGTTCTTTTAAGGCTTTTGCAATATCCATACTTGTAATTGACCCAAACAATTTGCCATTTTCTCCAGTTTTTGTTTTAACTACTACCGATTTTGCTTCCAACTCTTTTGCTTTATTAACGGCTTTTTCTTTTTCTTTGCTCTCTTTTTCTTTTAATATATTCTTTTGTTTTTCTACCGATCTTACATTTTTATCAGTAGCCTTTATAGCCATTTCCCTTGGAAGTAGCATGTTTCTAGCATAGCCATCGCTAACTGTAACTACATCGCCAGCTTTTCCTGTACCCTTAATATCCTTTTTTAATATTACTAACATATCATTTCTCCTTGCTGTCCATTTTATCTAAAAATTTAGGTAATATTTCCTTTAGTTTTTCGCTCACTTCTTGTGGTGTTAAGTCCACCTGTGCTCCTGCTGCCGTTAAATGTCCACCTCCGTCAAACTCTTCCATTATAATCTGAACATTTATTTCTCCCAGTGATCTTGCACTAATTACTGTTACATTTCTGTCATTTTTCCCCATTACGAAAGAAGCCCTTATTCCTTTGACTGACAGAAGCTGATCTGCTACCTGTGAATTAATTATTTGTGCTTCAGTAGAATAGCCTTCCGAAATTGCTATTGCTATTCCTTGTTCTAAATACTCTGCATTTGCTATAGCTTCTGCTCTAGCTTGAAAGGTAGTTGCCTCTACTTGGAAAAACCTCTTAACTTCGGCAGTATCTGCTCCGGCTCTTCTGAGCCATGCAGCCGCTTCAAAGGTTCTAACCCCTGTTTTATTAGCAAAGCTATTAGTATCAACTGTTATTCCAGCTAAAAGAGCTTCTGCTTCAAACTTGCTTATATTTTTTTTATCGATTGAATACTGTATCATTTCTGTAATAAGCTCGCTTGCTGATGACGCATAAGATTCAATATACGCAAGGGTTGCACCCTCTATTGCATCTTCTGCCATTCTATGATGATCAATTATCGCTATTTTATTTGTACAATAGAGTAATTCCTCGCACTCAACTAGACTAGGTCTGTGTGTATCTACTATTATTACAAGTGAATTTTCATCGCACAGCTCAATTGCTCTCTCTCTGCCTATTATTTGATATTTGCCAATTTCCTTGGCTTGATTATATATGCGCTGAAGTGCTTCATTAAATTCTTCGATTACGATATATGTTTCTTTTTCACATGATTCGCATATCCTATGCGCTCCAATAGATGCTCCAAAACAATCTAAATCCGGCCACTTATGACCCATTATCAGCACCTTTGAAGATTCTTTTATGAGCTGCTTTAAAGCATGTCCTATTATTCTGGATTTACCCTTGTTGCTTTTCTCAACAGTTTGAAGTTTTCCACCGTAGTAGTGCATACGATTGCCGTTTTTTACTACAGCTTGATCTCCACCTCGGCCCAATGCAAGCTCCACAGCCGCTTGCGCGTATTCTTCTGTTTTTGAAGGAGAATCGCCTGATATTCCCATACCAATACTAAGACTTACTGGAAAATCAACCATAGACTCAATTTTTCTAACCTCATCTAGTATTTCAAATTTTCCTGTAATAATGTTCTCGGCATTTTCTCTATACACGAACATTATGTATTCGTCTTCATTAACTCTGCTTACTGAAGCATCATATCTTGATGCCCAATGCCTTATTACCTTATCTACTTCTGTAGGAACAAGCATTTTGTTTTCAACATCTGTACTAGCTATTAATTCGTCGTAATTGTCAATATTAATTAATAAAATCGCAAGCTTCTTGTTTTTATAATTGGATTTGTATTTTTCTCTCTTTGTTACATCAACAAAATATACGAAAAGAAACCCGTTTTCATCTAATTCTGATAGAAGAATAAATGTTTTTCCGTTTCTTTCTATGGCTCTTTCTTTTCCATCTTTGATGCTATTAATAAGATCCGAGCGTTTTATTCCCGTTAGTGCAAATAATTTTGCACCTGTTATTCCATCATAGGTGAATACTTCACTCATCTTCTGATTAGCTTCTTTTACATTTCCATCTTCACCAATAATGCAACATGGCAAAGGTATGTTTTTTAACAAGTTTTTATTGTTGCAATTTTCGTCCATTACATTCCTCAGTTTCTGTTTAATCTCTAACGCTTCTCAACAAATCTATTAATCTATTAAGTTCCTCTATACTATAATATTGCAATTCGATCTTTCCCGATTTACCATTGTCATTTATAAGTACTTTTGTTCCTAATTTTAATTTTAATTCATCTTCCACAGACAAAATTTCACTCGACTTGATTTTTTCTTTCTTCACTTTTGTTTTATTTTTCTTATTAGCTATAAGTTTTTCAGTTTCTCTTACCGAAAGGCCTTTTTTTATAATCTTTTCGCAAAGTTCTAATTGAGACACAGGTTCTGTAATACCTGCAATTGATCTGCCATGAGCTGCTGATATTTCATTTGCCGCAACATGGTTTTGAATTTTTTCGGGGAGTTTAAGTAACCTGAGTGAATTTGCGATATAAGGCCTGCTTTTGCCTACGCTTTCTGAAACTTGTTCTTGAGTCAGGTTGTACTTTTTAAGCATTTTTTTTAAGCCTAGAGCTTCCTCTATTGGATTTAAATCCTCTCTTTGCATGTTTTCTATTATTGAAACCAACATGTTTTGTTTGTCATCAAAGTCTCTTACTATGCAAGGGACTTTCTTAAGACCTGCTTTTCTTGAGGCTCTCCATCTTCTTTCGCCAGCTACTATTTCATAACCTTTTTCAGTATTTCTTAATACAAGAGGTTGGATTACTCCATTTTCTTTAATAGATGATGCTAGTTCCTCTAACTTCTTTTCGTCAAAATTTAATCTTGGCTGAGTTTTGTTGGCTTTAATATCATTAATATCTATGTACAGCACTCTATCTTTGTAATCATCTTGTTCGTTGATAGTTTTTTCAGTTTCATTTTCAATAATAGGGGCTGTATCTGCAAATAAGGCGTCAAGCCCTCTTCCTAGCCCACTTTTTTTAGAAGCCATTATTTTATATTCTCCTCCGATTCAAGAAATTCTTCTGCAAATTCCATATACGCTTGCGCACCTTTTGATTTTGGATCATATTCCGTTATAGCCATCCCATAGCTTGGAGCTTCTGCCAATCTAACGTTTCTTGGTATAACTCTTGTGTACACCTTGTTTCCGAAATGCTTTTTNNCCTTCTATTTTAAGATCTTTGTTAAGCTTCTTCCTTACAAGTTCTATGGTGCTTAGTAACTGGCTAACACCTTCAAGTGCATAGAACTCACACTGTATGGGGATTAATACGCTGTCTACTGCAGCCAAAGAGTTAATGGTAAGTAATCCTAACGAAGGTGGACAGTCTATAAAAATATAATCATAGTTATCTCGGATCTGTTCTAAGGCCTTTTTAAGCCTTTTTTCTCTGCCCTCTATGTTAACAAGCTCTATTTCTGCACCTGCTAAGTCTACACTTGCCGGTATTATATCTAAATTCTTTATTGCAGTACGCATAATTGTTTTGCTGGTTTCAAAATCATCCCGTATTATGATTTCATAAGTAGTGTTTTCTAGGTTTTTCTTGGCTATACCAAGGCCGCTTGTAGTATTTCCTTGTGGGTCTATATCAACTACAAGTATCTTCTTGCCTTTTAATGCTAAGCACGCGCTTAGGTTGATGTTTGTGGTGGTTTTGCCTACTCCACCTTTTTGATTAAATATTGCTATTATTTTACCCATCAGAATGCAATTCCTCTCTAATTATAATAAATATTATTATATACCATTCTACTATATTATTCTATCTGTTTTTTGTGTTTCACGTGAAACATGCCGTAAAAAGTTGTCTCAAGATGTTTCACGTGAAACATCTTGCTATTTAATTGGCTCCTTTGCTGGAGTACCTTCTTTTCTCGGGTATTTTTCGGGGGTTTTATTCATTTTATGTGTTACAACAAGTTTATGATTGTCAATATTCTTATAGTTTTTATATCCTTCGTTAGTTACCTCTGAAGTCCCTGCTCCAAGCACACTAGCAGCTTTATTCGCTTCGATTACTTCGCTTTCAATACTGCTTCCTTTGTACGCTACGAAACTTCCTCCAATTTTCACTAGAGGTAGGCAATATTCCATCAGCACATTCATGGACGCTACTGCTTTAACTACGCAAAGATCGTATTTTTCTCGATGCGCTTTGCTCTTTCCCAGGGTTTCAGCTCTTCCGTGTACAGTTTTCACATTGTTAATCGAAAGTTTTTTGCAAAGTTCATCTACGATTTTTACTTTTTTATTCATTGAGTCAACAAGGGTGAACATTTTTTCAGGAAATGCTATTGCTAAAGGTACCCCTGGAAAGCCAGCTCCTGTTCCTATATCAATTATATTCTTACTTATAATAAATTCATTTCTCTTTACTATCAAAAGAGAGTCTATCAGTTGTTTTTCAATAAACTCGTCTTTTTCTTTTATTGCGGTTAAGTTAATGCTTTCATTTTTTAAAAGTATTTCTTCCATATATGAAATCATCTTTTCAGCAGCGCTCTCTTCTATTACTATTTCGCTCTTTCTTAGTTCTTCTAGAAGCTTTTTTTTATTTTCCATTTCTTTTTTCCTTTTCCAAATATACCATGAGTACGCTTATATCCGCTGGAGAAACACCTGAGATCCTAGTAGCCTGTCCTATGTTTATTGGCTTTACTTTATCTAATTTTTGACTCGCTTCTATTCTAAGACCTTTGATATCACTATAGTTTAAGTTTTCATTAAGCTTTCTTTTTTCCATCTTCTTTTGCTTTTCCACTTGGGCCATTTGTTTTTTTATGTATCCTTCATATTTAATTTGTACAGTTAGCTGAGTGATTTCATGATAAGCAAGATCTGGTCTTTCTCCAATGTCTATTGGTTTTAGCCCCTCATATGTTATTTCAGGTCTTCTTAAAAGTTCGGTAAGGCTTG
>LFRM01043170.1_pt1 | contig 13607 bp, 12 predicted proteins | sample 618341 | NCBI WGS metagenome assembly LFRM01 (sample SAMN03654438, study PRJNA283298) | anaerobic digester metagenome | isolation source: pool of bioreactors CSTR01a, CSTR02a, and CSTR03a thermophilic anaerobic... | place: Denmark: Kgs. Lyngby | collected 2014-05-21 | reverse complement strand
GATTTATATGGGACAGCCTCGGGTTCTTTTTTATTTAGAAGAGTTTCCTGGAATTAGCCAAAAAGAATTATCTGAAAAACTAGATATATCAAAAGAATCAATATCAGTTTCAACTCGCCGTTTAGAAAAAAGTGGTTTTATTGAGAGGAAAGAATCAGAAATTGATAGAAGGGTTAATTTGCTTAAATTAACTGACAAGGGATTTAGAGTTGTTAAGGATTTAAGATCTAATTTTGAGAAAATTAACAGTCAAATGTTTATTGATTTAAATGAAATTGAAAAAAAAGAACTGAAAAGAATTTTTAAAATCATGAATGAAAGTATTGAAAAGAGGCTTTTAGATGAAGAAATTATTTAAATATTTTAAACCAGAGTTAACCATAGCTATACTAGGCATTATATTTGTTGGAGTCTCTGCTTTTATAGAACTCTATCAAATACAGCTAATGGCAGAAATTATTGATGTAGGTATTGCGAATGCTAATTTTACAATTATATTAAATGTTGGACTTAAGATGATGGGACTTGCACTTTTAGGTTTATTATTTGGAATGATAGGACTTATTTTCCCTTCTCAGGCATCAAATAATTTTGCGCTTCGTCTTAGAGAAGAAGTATTTGCTAAAATTCAGACCTATTCAATTAAGAATATGAGTGAGTTTAAGTCATCATCATTAGTTACAAGACTTACAAATGACATTAATTTTCTTCAAAGAGCTGTGATGATGTCTTTGAGAATGCTAGTTAGGGCTCCTGTATTTTTAGTTAGTACAGTTGTTTTGACATATCTAACAAGTCCAGAGTTATCACTTGTTATGTTTGGTGCAGTATTTATATTAAGTATTATATTTTTCCTTGTTGTCAGACAAGGATTTCCAAGGTTTATGAAACTTCAAGATCAAATTGATAAGATGAACCGAAAAATTCAAGAGTCATTAATGAATATTCGGGTTATTAAATCTTTTGTTCGTGAGGAAGATGAGAATAAAACTTTTAAAAAAGAAAATGAAGATTTATATGAAGTAAGTGTTCATGCAAACATCCTAATGACAATTATGAATCCGGCTTTGATAGCTGCGATTAACTTTGCAACCATTGTAGTTGTTTATGTATCAGGACATCTAATTGTTGATTATGGTTTGATTCAGCTGGGTGATCTGCTTGTATTTGTAAACTACTTAAGATTTACTATGTTTTCAATGCTTATGATTACTCATGTACTTATGATGCTTTCTCGTTCTAAGGCTTCTATAGTTCGTATAAACCAGATACTTGAAACAGATTCTGATATTTCATCAGATCCTGATACAGAAAATAAAAATATAGAAGAGGGACATATAGTTTTTGATAATGTATCTTTTCAGTACTATAAGGAAGCGGAGTGCATTTTATCTGAGCTGAATTTTGAAATAAAGCCCGGAGAGAATGTTGGTATTATAGGTTCTACGGGAAGCGGTAAATCTACTTTGATTCATTTACTTGCCCGCCTTATCGACGTAACTGAAGGTAGAATATTGCTAGATGGTACTGATATTAGAGATATGGACCTAAAAAAACTTAGAGAGCAATTTGGATTTGTCCCTCAGCACAATGTTCTTTTTAGTGGAACAGTTGCAGAGAATCTAAGGCTTGGTAATAAAGATGCTAGCTTAGAGGAACTTAAAAAAGCTACAAAAGCAGCGGATATTTATGATTACCTTATGGGTGAACCAGATCAATTTGAATCTGTAGTCCAGCAAGGTGGATCAAACTTCTCAGGAGGTCAAAAGCAAAGGCTTAGTATCGCAAGAGCCTTAGTAACTGATCCTAAGATTTTAGTGTTAGATGACTCAACATCAGCTTTAGATGCTGCAACAGAAGCTAGAGTTAAGGAATCACTTGATAAACTTTACTCTGATATAACAATTATTAATGTAGCACAAAAAATTAGCTCAATTATTGATAGTGACAATATTCTTGTTCTGGACCAAGGTAAAATTGTTGGCCAGGGAACTCACGACGAACTTATTAAAGACTGCCATGTCTATCAGGAAATTTATGATAGTCAAATGGAGAAAGGAGAATTAGAATGAGCCGAAGAAGTGCAATTGGAACAAAGCCTAAAGATCAAAAAGGTACATTACTCCGTTTAATATCTTATTTGGGTGAATCAAAAATTTTACTATTTTTTGTTGTTTTAGCTTCAATAGCTTCAACACTAGCAGGACTTTACGGTGCATATTCAATTTCTCCATTAATTACAATTATACAGGGTGGCCTTACAGGAACAGTAACAAGAAATGTAATGTTTAGTCAGCTTATAGCTAAGTTATCATTATTAGCAGTAATTTTTCTCATAGAAGTTTTAACAACATTATTTTCAGAAAGAATGATGGTTAAAATTTCTCAAAGGACTGTAAGAAAACTTAGAGAAGATATGTACAATAATATGCTAAAAATGAAAGTTGGATATCACGATAGGAATACTTATGGAGATTTAATGAGCCGTTTTACTAATGATATAGACTTAGTAGGTGAAGGACTTAATACTGCTGCTGCATCTATTATCATAAATATATTTACCCTTGTAGGAACAATTTTTGTAATGTTTTATTTAAGTCCTACTTTGTTTCTTATAACTGTAGTATTATTACCTCTTCTTTCAATCATGGCTAGGTGGATTGTTCGTCGTAGTAGAACCTATGCACGTCGCCAGCAGAAGTCACTTGGAAAACTTAATGGTTTTATAGAAGAAGCGATGGAAGGACAAATGGTTATGCAGTTATTTAACCACGAAGAAGACGCTATTGAGGAATTTAATGAATTAAATAAAGAGTATCGTAAAAATGCACAGAAAGCTCAAATTACATCTATTATGATGTTTCCACTTATGCAGAATATGAATACAATTAGCTATGCAATTATAGGTATTGCAGGTGGATATTTAGCTATTAATTTTGGCCTTAGTATTGGAGACTTAGGTGCATATGTAAATATGACACGAACTCAAGGACGTCCAATTAATCAGATTTCCAATCAGTTTACAACTCTTCAATCATCACTTGCATCATCAGAGCGTATATTTGAACTTATTGATTGGCCTCTAGAGTCAGTTAATGAAGAAGATATGATTCTAGATAAGGTTACTGGAGATGTTAAATTTAATAACGTAACTTTTTCCTATGTTAAGGATCAAATCATTTTAAATGATATATCATTTTATGCAAAACCTGGACAAAAGATTGCAATTGTTGGATCAACAGGCGCAGGAAAAACAACCATCACAAACCTTATTTCTCGTTTTTATGAAATTGATAAAGGAGAAATTTTGGTAGATGATATCGATATTAGAGAAATAAATCGATTTAACCTAAGAAGCCATATTGCAATGGTACTTCAAGATACAAATTTATTTACAGGAACTATTATGGATAATATCCGATATGGTAATTTAGATGCAACTGATGACCAGTGCATTGAAGCTGCAAAGCTTGCAAATGCTCACTACTTTATTAGGCATTTGAAACATGGATATAATACAGTTATAAGTGGTGTCGGAGATGATTTATCAGAAGGCCAAAAACAGCTTTTAAATATTGCAAGAGCTGCAGTTGCAAACCCAAGTATTCTTATCCTAGATGAGGCTACTTCTTCTATAGATACACGTACTGAGAGACTAGTTGAAGAAGGTATGGATTCTATTATGGAAGGGCGTACTACTTTTGTTATTGCTCATAGACTATCTACAGTTAGAAATGCAGATGCAATTATTGTTTTAGAGCATGGTGAAATTATTGAAAGAGGAAGTCATGACGATTTACTTGAAATGGACGGACGTTATGCATCCTTATATCATGGACAGTCTGAGCTAAGTTAGTTATTTTATTAATATTCATTTGTTATTAGGATTTAGATTTTTGTTAGAAAGCTTAAATTATTGGTTAGGAGTGAATTTAAATGAAAAAAAACACAAGTGGAATTCATCATATAACAGCTATGGTAGGTGATCCTCAAAAAAATGTGGATTTTTATGCAGGAGTGCTAGGTCTTCGCCTGGTGAAAAAAACTGTTAACTTTGACGACCCTGGTACTTACCATTTCTATTTTGGTGATGAGGGAGGAAAACCTGGAACTATTATAACTTTTTTTCCTTTTGAAGGTGGACAAAAAGGAGTAATAGGAGATGGCCAGGTAGGAGTTACTTCTTATTTAGTAAACAAAGGTGCAATGGAATTTTGGGAAAAAAGATTAAATAAGTTTAGTGTTTCATATAAAAAAGAAGAGCGTTTTGGAGAAGAGTACTTAAAGTTTGATGACCCAGATGGACTTCACCTGGAAATTGTTGAAAGAGACTCGGGAGATCAAAATAGCTGGGAATTTGGAGAGATAAGTCCTGAAAATGCAATTAAAGGTTTTGGTGGAGCAACTCTTTTCTCCTTAGAACCTGAAAAAACAGCTGATTTATTAGAAAATATTCTTGGACTTGAAAAAACCGGGGAAGAGGGAGACATTTTACGTTTTAGATCTTCTAGTGATATTGGAAATGTAATTGATTTAAAAACAACTACAAGTGGAAACGGAGAAATGGGAATAGGTACTGTTCACCATATAGCGTGGAGAGCGAGTGATGATAAGGATCAATTAGAGTGGCAAAAATATGTTAGAGATAGTGGATATTATGTTACTGAAGTCAAGGATAGAAACTATTTTAATGCGATATATTTTAGAGAACATGGTAAAATATTATTTGAAATAGCAACTGATACTCCAGGTTTTGCTCATGATGAGTCTTTTGAAACAATGGGAAGTGGACTTATGTTACCTTCGCAGTATGAAGAATATAGAGAGAAACTTGAAAATAGTTTGACACCAATAGAAGTTAGGGAACTTGATTAAAACTCTTTAAAAGTATTTATAAAGCAAAAAGTAGTAAGGCTATGGAGCCTTACTACTTTTTTAACCCTATCCCACCCTCACTTTAAATATAAACCAGTACGTGGTTATAACAATAATTTGTAATTTGTACTAGTGTAACAATATTGGGAGTAAATTGTAAAAGTGGTATCGAACCACAACTTTTCCCCAAAGTTACCTATCAAAAACTTTATACTCACTTTTATATTTTAAGCTACCAACTCTTTAATTATAATAAATCAATATTCCAGTTCATACCTTGTATTTTTGTATCTAACTCTCTATATTCTTTTGATAATTTATCTGCTTCTTTTTGGAATTTTTTTACATCTATAGTGCTTACATTTTTAATTTCTGTTCTAGAATACCTATCTTGTTTTTCACTAGCCATGTCAGCTGCACCAGATAAAACTGAGCGCCTTGCAAGTATTGCATCTCTTTCTACTAGGGCATCTGATATCATCATTTCATCATTAAATGGAGTATTATTATTTGTATTATTAATAGCTTTTATAATTGAGGTTAATTCTGTTTGTAAAGCCATAAATTCTTTTAGTAAAAGATTGGGATCCTCACTTGGCATTTCACCTTCTTGAACTAATACATTGTTATATATTCTGCTTCTTACTTGTTCTATACGTTTTTGTAAATCTGACCTTAAAATTAATGCTTCAGCTAATTTCATAACATTCCTCCTAAATTTATTTAGTATTTCATGATTTTTAAAAATCTTTCTATTAATTATATATTTCAATTTTAAGTTTACATTATCAATATAGATATATTGATTATAAGTCTATTCTATCAAACATTCTTATTTTTATCTAGAATTTTAAAGCTATATATTTTTTATAATGTAGGATTGTATAAGTAGGATTTAAAGAAAAACAAAGTTAATTTGTTTTTTTGTGATTAAGGCGCATAAAAAACGCCATATTTAAGCTTCATAGCTAAACACTAGAATTTGAAAGTGCTAAATAATGAGTAGAAATTAAAGGGGAAAACCTTTTAAAACTATATACTTTTTTAAAATAAAACTTTTAAAATACAATATAAAGATAAAATAAGTCTGTATTATGACCTAGATCAAGTTATATTTTTAAAGGACATGTTACAATTAAAACCGAAGATAAGAAAATAATGTATAAAAGGAGAAAATAAAATGATGAAATTTAATGAATTAAAAGAAATATATTCTAAAAGACTAGAGCAATATGTTCCAGTTGTAGCACGTGTCCATGGAGAGTCTCATCCAGAATTTTATGAAGTTCAAAAAGTCTATAATAAGCTTAATGAAAAAATAAAAAGTTCGGAATTGGAAGACCTATCTCTTGAAAAGGAATTTAAAGAGTTACGTAAGATTACAAACAACTATGATATACCAGATGATACATGTGAGACCTATGCGTCCGTATATAATATGTTATCTGAACTAGATAATGCTTTTAAATCTGAAGCAGTATAATTATTTACAAAATACAAATAGCAGGGAGGCTTAATTATATGCAGCGCTTTATTTTAAAAAGTAAAAATGAAATTACTCTTATTGGGGGTATTCTAATTGCTACTGCCTTTATAAGTAAGTGGGCAGGAGTAAGTATAAATGTTTTTAACTGGTCATTAATAATTGCTTCTATTTTAGGACTAGCACCTATAGCCATTCAGGCTTATCAGGCCCTAAGGGTGAAGGTTGTTAGTATAGATGTTTTAGTAACTATAGCTGTTATAGGTGCATTTTTAATACAAAACTATGAAGAATCAGCTATTGTAACATTCCTTTTCTTATTTGGTGCTTATTTAGAACTAAGAACACTTAATAAAACCCGGTCCGCAATTAAAGAACTTACGGAGATGGCTCCAGAGACTGCATTAAAAGAAATAGCTAATGGAGAATTCGAGGAAGTAGATATTTTTGATGTAGATGAAGGAGATGTGCTTCTTGTTAAAACAGGAGCTAAAGTTCCTGTAGATGGAACAGTTTTGATAGGTGAAGGGTATATAAATGAAGCAAGTATTACAGGAGAGTCTATTGCTCTTGGGAAAGAAAAAGGCTCTAAGGTATTTGCTGGTACAATTTTAGAAAATGGTACTATCCAAATTTATGCAGATCGTGTTGGAGAAGATACAACTTTTGGTAAAATTATTGAACTCGTAGAGGAAGCTCAGGACTCAAAATCTGAAGCAGAGCGTTTTATTGATAGATTTTCAAAATACTATACACCTTTTGTTTTAATTATATCCTTTATAGTGTGGTTAGTTTCAAGGGACATTGAGCTTGCAATTACTATTTTAGTGTTAGGTTGTCCAGGAGCTCTCGTTATAGGTGTCCCAGTTTCTAATGTTTCTGGAATTGGAAATGGAGCTAGAAATGGAGTACTACTAAAGGGTAGCGAGGTTATACATGATTTTAGTAGGACAGATACTATGATATTTGATAAAACAGGAACCTTAACCATAGGAAATCCTGCGGTGTCAGAAGCTAGGTATTATACAGAAAATCCAGATGATGCTCTTGTTTATCTTGCAAATATTGAAAGGGAATCAGACCATCCTCTGGCAAAGGCAGTACTAGAAGAAGCAGGAGAAACAAAAATTTTACCAGTTGAAAATACTGAGGTTGTTAAAGGCGGCGGAATTGTAGCAAGCGTTAATGGACATAGGGTTGCAGTTGGAAATGTAGCCTTAATGAAAAAGGAAAATGTAAAACTTAGCGACAAAGCAAAAGCCGATATTGAAAATCTTGAAAAAGCAGGAAACTCTCTTGTAATAACTTCTGTTGATGGAGAACTGAAAATTATCATGGGAGTGCGAGATCAAATTCGAAAGGGAGCAAAAGAAGTACTCCTTAAACTTAAAAAACTGGGAATAAAAAATTTAGTTATGCTCTCGGGTGATAATCAAGGAACAGTAGATGTAGTAGGTAGGGAGCTTGGCTTAACAGAGGCATATGGTAATATGTTACCTGAAGATAAAGCTGAATATGTTAAAAAGCTGAGGAAAGAAAATAAAATAGTTGCATTTGTTGGAGATGGTGTTAATGACAGTCCTTCTTTAGCTTTGGCTGATATAGGTATTGCTATGGGTAGTGGTACTGATGTAGCTATTGAAACATCGGATGTTGTATTAATGAATTCAGACTTTAGTAGGCTTCCACATGCTCTTGGACTCACAAAGGCAACAGCAAGAAATATGTTTCAGAATATTGTTATTGCTGTAGGAGTTGTATTAATACTACTTTTCAGCGTATTCTTTAGTGATTGGATGAATATGTCAATAGGAATGCTAGTGCATGAAGGTAGTATATTGGTAGTTATTTTAAATGGGATGAGGCTACTTCGCTATAGACTTAAAAACTAAATTTAAGAAAAGTAAATAAAAAAATGAATATAAGAACAAAATAAAATTAAAAGATAAAAATTAAAAAATATTTATAAGAGGAGAATATAATATGAAATCAGCAACAATTTATTTAGAAACTTTAACTTGCCCATCATGTATGTTAAAAATTGAGGGGGCACTAAAAAACTTATCCGGTGTTAAAGAGGAAACAATAAATGTTTCTTTTAATACTAGTAGAGTAAGACTTGATTTTGATGAAGAGGCGGTTTCTATAGATGACATAGAAAAAGCTATTGATAAAGTTGGATACGAAGTTAAAAAAACTAGAGTAAAATAGTAAAAATACAGTGAAGAATAAGACCTCCCAGCGTATAGACTAAGAGTTTATAGGCTGGGAGGTTTTTATTAATTTATATTTATAGTCATACTTATATTATTCATTAAGAAATTCATCTAAAAGGTCGCTTATTTCATGACTAAAGAAATTTTTCTTGTTACCATGGTCAGCAATAACTCCATCTTTAATAAAAACAAAGTAATCGCAAGCTTCCTTAGCAAAGGCCATTTCATGTGTTACTAATATTAAATCTTTATTTTCTTTTCTTAAAGTTTCTATTGTTCTAATAACTCCCTTTGTAAGGCTAGGGTCAAGGGCAGATGTTGGCTCATCTAAAAGTAAAAACTGAGGATCAATGGAAAGTGCCCTCGCAATTGCAACTCTTTGCCTTTGTCCTCCAGATAATTGTGATGGACGTTTATCTTTATGCTCTGCTAGGTCGAATTTTTCAAGAAGCTTACTACTCTTTAGATTTGCAGTTTTTTTATCTACACCATGGACTTTCTCCAGAGGAACTACAATGTTATCATTTGCACTAAAATGGGGAAATAAATTAAAGCTTTGAAAAACCATTCCAACAGTTTTTCTATATTCATTAAGAAATTTTTCTTCAAATATAATTTCGTTACCATTTACAAAGACTTTCCCAGAGTCTGGCTTTTCAAGTCCTGCTAAAATTCTAAGAAGTGTAGTTTTTCCTCCTCCTGAAGACCCAATGATTGCCATAGCATGGACATTATCAACTTCTAAACTTAAATTATTTAAAACTAATTCACCTTCAAAACTTTTAGTTAAGTTTTTTATACTAAGATTCATAAGTAAACTTCCTTTCAAGTTTCCTAGATATTAATGATATTGGGAAAGTAATTAATAAGTATCCAACGGCTAGGACAATATAGTTTTCATATGTCCTAAAATTAATTGCTGTAATTTCCTGTATGTTCAGAGTGAACTCACTTACTGCTATGACTGAGAGAAGTGAAGAATCCTTAACCAGGGACGATAATTGACCTGCTAAAGAAGGAAGTATTCTTGTAATGACCTGAGGAAGAATTACATATCTATACTTTTGAAATGTTGTAAATCCTACGGCTCTAGCAGCTTCATGCTGAGATTCTCCAATACTTTCGATACCTGCTCGGATAATTTCACTAACATAGGCGCTGGAGAATATTGCAAGAATAGTAACTCCAATAAAGTATCTGTTACTTAGTCCAAGAGAAGGTGTAATAATGTAAAAAAAGAATATAATTTGAACTAAAAAAGGTGTTCCTCTAATTATTTCAACATAGCTCTTACTCAAGTAGTGGATCACAAGTATTCTACTATTATTTAAAAAAGCAATGATAAAACCTAATATTAATGAAATAATCATTGCAAAAAAGGTGATTATTAGTGTCATTTTATAACCATCAAGCAGTTTCCCACTATAAGCTGATAAACTTGACCAATTCATTGTATAATTTCCCAGTGATAATATAAAAAGACCAAGAAAAATAAGTAGCGCAAGGGTTAAATTTGCTGCTTTTTTAAACCATGACGATTCTTTTTCCTTATCTTTAATAAAAAAACTTAATATATTTTTCATTTAGATCCCTTCTTATAGATAGCAATTAATTTCTAGGTTGAAAAAAGAAATCTAAACCTAATTCATCAAAGGTTTTTTTCATTTCTCCAAGATACTTATCAGCTAAATCATCAAATCTGCCTTTTTCTTTGTAATCATCAATAAATGCGTTGATTTTATCTAAAAGTTCATTATTTCCAAGTTTTACTGCCATTGCCCATGGCTCTGATTTCTTTTGAAAAGGCTCAAGTAGTGCAATGGTTGTGTCTGGATATTCTTTTTGGCTTCTATAAATCGACATTTGATCATAAAAGAAAACATCTGATTTTCCTTGGGCAACTTCTAAGATAGCAGTATCTGCTTTATCAACAGTAATAATCTCCGCATTAGGCAAGTTTTCAGTAGCATATAAAAACCCAGTTGTTCCAACTTTAACGGCAACTCGTATTCCATCTTTACTTAGATCAGATGCATTTTCAATACCACTATCTTTGTTGGCAAGAATTGCGAGGCTAGAATATGCATAGGGCCTTGAGAAGGAAACACTTTCTTCCCTATCTGGCCTAACTGACATAGATGAAATAATTACATCAATTTTCTCTGATTGAATTGCAGGAATTAAACCACTCCATGCTATATTTTGAATTTCAATATCTTTGCCTAAGTAGTGGGCTAAATCATTTGCTAAATCAACACTGATTCCTTCAGGTTCACCTTCGGAATTAGATGTTTCGAATGGAGGATATTGTAGCTCCATTCCTACTACTAAAGTGTCATTATTAGTTTGTTTATCGCACCCAGTAAAAACTGCGATGATTGCTATTAAAAAAATAAGTATAATTTTTTTATTCATGTTTTGTTCTCCTTTTTAACTTACTGCTTTGTTTAGAAGAAAGTTATAGTAAAGACTAGCCTTGTATTATAAAGTTTGTACTTTTAAAATAAATCTAAAATTTTATGTATGATAGATTTATGCCTTAAGCTAAGTTAATCATAGTAGTTTTTTAGAATATAAAATTAAAAAATCAATATAGTAATTATATAGTAAGTAGATTGATATAGGAAGGAATATTTCAAATTTAGAGCTTTAATATATCATTATTTATATATATTACATGTTTTGTATGTGGCACATTATCATTTACTTTAGTAAAGTAAAATATATAGACAATTTATAAACAAAGATGTCAAAATAAAACACTAAATTCACAAAGTCTATGTATATCAACATTATTTTGGGTTTAATTATTATTAAAAGATTGTAAAGTTTAATAAGTTATGTTATTATATTGTCGTACTCAAGAAAATAAGGGGGTAGAAAATGAAAAAATTATTAATATTAGCTATTACTTCAATGCTTGTTTTCGGCCTTGTTGGATGTGGAGCTTCAGATGAAGCAAAAACTCCTCAAGAAGAAAACAATACTACAGATGAAGGAACAGATACAGAAAAACCAGAAGCTAGTGGATCCTCAGAAGATATCACATTAGACCAAATAAATGAATTTCTAAATACTAGCGCAGATTTAGGACCAGGAACAGTTGTTAACCCAGTTGCAATTCTTCCAATGAAACATATAGATGGACCTAAGAATAACATAGATGTTTATGCATTTGTGAACTTTGAATATGAAGCAAGAGATTTTGTAAAATACCAAGTTTCATATATTTCATGTACATGTCGTCCTGCAGCTGTGAATTACTGGAACACTGCTTATATCGAAATGACTTTACCAAGCAGTAAAGATCCAAATGATGTTCAATTAAAATACATATCTTTTGATGATGATCCAGCAGCAGATTACACAGGTGGATTATGGGGAGATAGTGACCCGATTCCTTCAGGTTTAACTTACGAAACTATTAAAGAAGAGTATGTATCTTATTTCCACGGAAAAGATTTACCTTATCTAAAAGATATAGATACTATTGATGATATTGAACTTGCAGATTATCAAGACGGAGAAGGAAGATCAGGCTACGAAATTGATACATTTACAGGAGCTACAGTTTCAGCAAACAATATGATTAGAGTGTTACATTCAGTATTAGATTATCATGTGCAAAACGAATTTTTTGAATAAAAGTATAGTAAAAAAATAAAAAAATAAAAAAATTGGAGTGATAAAATGACAAATTTTAGAAAGAAATTTATGGGCAAACAGCTTATGCTGATTTTTGCTTTATTATTAATGGTAACAGGACTAGCAGGATGTGGTGCTGATGCAGGAGCAGCAGCTAAAACAGATGCTGAACTTGTAGAAGAAGGTTGGGTAAAAAATCCAGCAGAGAATGGATGGGTTTTAGAATCAGAAGTTGAAGAAGGAACTGAGGCTGGAGCAGAATTAGCTGAATTACCAGCACCACTTATTGACGAAAATGCTGAAGCACCTTATGCATCAACAAATTCATCAATAAATGTTTCTAACTTAGATGAATACTTAAACAGAGACGACGTATTCTATGTAGACATAAGAGATTATGTTGATTATTCTAAAAAACATTTCAGAAATTTTGAAGTAATACCTTATTTTGGATACATATTTAATGCAGAAGCAAATACAAATCCAGAAATGATTCAACTATACGGTGGAACTCCAGATGCACCTGTAGATGTTTATGCAGAATCAGACTCAACACTAAATGCAATGTTCCCTAAAGATAAAACATTATTTATAATGTGTGAAAAAGGTGGACGTGTAACACAACTTATGCAAATCTTAGATGCAAAAGGATATGACATGAGTAAAGTTTATAATATAGGTGGAGTAGGAGAATATACAGATAAAAAATATTCAGACCACTTAACAGATACTTATGAATTAGAATTAGAAGAAACATATAATCTAGAAGGAATGACTAGAAACTAATATATTATTTTAAAAAAACCTTTTACAAATTAGTAAAAGGTTTTTTTTGCTTGTTTTTTAACTGTTCAGTATAAAACTCCCAGTCTAGCTCTTACTCTAGGAATTATCTCTTGTAGAGTGTGAAATAAAACTATAAATTTCAAGTAAATATTAAATCTTAAAACTCATTATATTACTTTTAAATAGTTATTAAGAAAATTAAAAGCCATGTAAATATATTTAGAGGATATGCTCTATTATCGGAGAAATTATAGATAAGATTTTTATTAGAGCTTTTTTATATCCAGGGACACGGCTTTTATCTAGACTATCATCTTTTATATACTTGTAGTCATTTCCAACTACAAGGCTATTATTTAAATCTAATTGAACATTCTTTTTTAGCTTATCAGTAAATTCCTTGCTGGAGACTACTATCATTATTTCACTGTTAATAAAGCTGCTCCTAGAGTCCATGTTAAAAGATCCTACTGCGCTTATATAATCATCAAATATATATGTTTTTCCATGTAGAGACCCTTTTCCTTGATACTCATAGATTTTAATCTTATTATCTATCATTCTTTTCTTGTAGTTTGAGTAAGCAGATATACTTAGATGGT